>ERZ772967.161-NODE-161-length-56803-cov-7.140622_pt1 | contig 56803 bp, 47 predicted proteins | sample MGYA00511677_ERZ772967 | MGnify/ENA primary metagenome ERZ772967 (study PRJEB29015, sample SAMEA2737931) | human oral metagenome | biome: human oral; feature: human-associated habitat; material: dental | place: China | collected 2146 ...
GCGCTGTTGCGAGCAGCCGTGGGGACGCAGGAGTGTACACAAATCGGTGGAAATGGCCCCTTGGCGCCGTTTTGGGGCATTTGTGTACACTGTTGCGACGCGAGCTGCGCCAGGTGGCACGAGCGCCTCAACCGCCACGGTGTGTCGGCGCCTCCTCCTCGCTGGCCCCTCTCGCTTGGTCGGGAAAACAGACTCCGAGCGAGCGGCGCCGCTGCCAGGTTGGCATCTTCGCCGAGGCGTCAACCTACACGAACCCCCGAAGAGCCCTAGAATAGAAGGAATTTCTTCTATTGCAAGGAGGAGACATGCCGCAAATCGTCCCCGTAAGTGATTTCCGCGCAAACATCAAATCTGTCTCTCGGTTTACGGACGCCGGTGAGGTGGTCATACTTACCCAGAATGGGCGCCCAAGGTGGGCGATGGTCGACTATGACACATGGAACGCCACGGCAAGGGTACAGGAGCGCTCCTTTTCGAAGGCGGTCCTTGAGACTGAGCAAAGAGAGAGCCGGTACCCTCAAACTGCTGAGCTCTGACGAAGCCCGCGCTGCGCTGCATGCTCGACGCCAAGCATGAGGTGCCAAGAGTTCTTTCTGACCGAGGATGCCGTAGACGACCTTGTGGAACTTGAGGCATGTGTGCTCACCTATCAGGACATAAGCTTTGTTGAGGTCTTGGCAGACCGTTTCTTCAAAGCCTTCCATGGTCTCTTAGCTCAGGCAGACCACCATCCCGTCTATCAGTTTGAGTCACCTGTGCCAACGCTTCACACCTACAGGAGCATCAATGTCTATAACTACAAGGTCTTTTACCACGTCGATGACAGGCAGGTAGTCATCTATCGCATTCGTCATCTGCTGTCGGACTTCTTGCGGATGAGCTGGTAACGCGCATGGACGGAGATCACATCGAGAACCGTGGTGCGTGGGAGGCCCATGGCGTTCGTGCCACCGCCCGACGCCACTTCCTTCTCCGATGACCCCTGAGCTGTGCCGTCTCATGCGCGTGCCACTCGCTGCCGCCGAGTGGCACGCAGATCGTGCGTTCGACGCCACCGCGTGGCACGAAAATCGGCATAAGCGCAGTTGTCAGGAAATGTCGTGCCACTCGACGCCAGCGAGTGGCACGTCCATCGTGCACTCGACGCCACCGAATGGCATAGCCGAGCCTCGCCAGGCCGGCGCCCGGGCGACGCTACGACGAGACGCCTGGGCTGGCGGGAGGGGACGTGCGGGACGCCTGCCTACCAGCCGCCGCCACGACGGCCACGGTCCCTCGTGCGCATGCGCGATGCGACCATTGCGGCGCTCTCCCGCCGGCCCCACGTGCCCGGGTGGAACCTGACGTATCAGTAGCCTGAGAAGTTGTCACTGGCCTGCCCGCGAAAGGTAAGCACAGGGAAGTGGGTCGATAGTTCTGTGACTCTGGTGCAACATAAGACCCAGGAGGCCGTACTGCTACAATGAGGCGCGCGATCTGCGTGCGCCAGCGAGGGTCCGCATGCGTCAGGAAGCGCTTGTGCACCTGCGAGGCCGAATGGGTGATACGTCGATGACCAAGAAGTTTGTTCCGATTCTTTTGGGTACCGAGATCGGTGCCTATGGCATGGCTCGTGCCTTTTGGGAGGCGTACGGGGTAAGGAGCCTTGCCTACGGTACCTTCCCGCTCACCCCGACCCGTCACTCGAAGTTCATAGAGCAGCGCTGTGACGAGCGTCTCATGGACCCAGCCGTCCTCGTGAGTATGCTCAATGCTGATGCGGGACAGCTGAATGGTGCGCTGGGCCTCGTGATACCCTGCGGTGATGAGTACTCCATCCTACTCTCGGAGCACAAGGATGAGCTTGATGGTCGCTACGTGCCCATATGCTCTGGGCCGGGAACTCTTGTCCAGCTCAATGACAAGTCGCGCTTCTACGGGCTCTGCGAGCGCGCACAGGTGCCCTACCCGCAGGCCATCACGCTTGGTCCTAGTGACGAGGTAAGAGAGTTGCCCTTCCCCTATCCTGTTGCCCTGAAGCCCACCGATGCCCTCGACTTTCGTGAGCACCCCTTCGAGGGCCAGAAGAAGGCATTCATTCTTGACGGGAGGCCCATGCTCGAGGAAGCGCTGCGGCGCGTCTTTGACTCCGGCTATTCGGGTAAGCTCGTCGTGCAGGACTTCGTGCCTGGGGGTGACGACAACATGCGCGTGGTGAACGGTTACGTGCGCCACGATGGGTCCACGGCGCTGCTCTCGATAGGTCAGCCTGTGCTCGAGGACTGCGCGCCCATGCGTATCGGCAACTATGCCGCCATCATCTCGTACGGCGATGAGGGTGCCTACGCCTCTGTCGAGCGCCTCATGAGGCATATTGACTATTTTGGCTACTTCAACATCGATATGAAGTTCGACGTGCGCGATGGCTCCTACAAGCTTCTCGACTTCAATCCGCGTCAGGGGAGGAGCAGCTTCTTCACTACGCTCTCGGGTCATAACCTCGCTCGCTGCGTGGTGGAAGATGTCATCGAGGGGAAGACGGGCGAGTCGGTCCATGCGAGTGAGGAGTTCTTGTGGTGCGGCGTGCCCAGATCGATCGTGAGGCGCTATGTGGCGAACGGCCCCCTCAAGGAACGCGCCCTTTTGCTCATGCGTGAGGGGAAGGTCGGGACGACGCTCTTTGGGGGGCACGACTGTGACCCACGCCGCCTATGGAACATGGTGAAGCTCTGGGCCCATTACCGCGTCGACTTCAGACGCTACTTCGGTCACAGGGAGCTGGAGGGCTAGGATGGGATCTCCCAAGGGCGTGGGCGAGCCCTTCAGAGACCGGCTCCGCAGGCAGCTCGCCGAGCGTACGGGTACGCGTGCTAAGGACTGGCATGTCGTCTTCAAGGCACGCTATGGAATGGAGGTCGTCTTCGAGGTGCTCCGCGAGCTGCGGGGTGGCGGTAGCGTGGTCACACAGCTCATGACCTGCTGCACGGCCGTCGACCCCATAGTAGCTGCAGGACTCGTTCCGCACTATGGCGAGCTGAGCGAGCGCACGCTCGCGCTCGACCCGGCAAAGCTACCTCTTACCTCAGACCTGCGGGCCGTGGTGCTGCAGCACAGCTTCGGCATCATCGAGAGAAAGGGCGACTGTCGTCTTGCCGATGCCGCTCACGCCGCAGGTGCCGTCCTCGTCGAGGACTCGGCGCACTGCCTGGCCCGCCTCTCGCGCGGAAATGAGGGAGAGCCGCTTGCGGATGTCTCCGTTCACTCGTTTGGCGTGCAGAAGATGGTCCAGACCTATTTTGGCGGTGCCGTCTGGGTGAACCCCGACATGAGGGACAGAGTGCTCAGGGATGAGCTCTCTCGCAGGCTCTCCTCGCTTCCCGAGATGCCCAGGCGCCTGGGCCGGGCTGCTCGGTCATATGCTTGGCAGATCAGGGTGTTCATGCGACTTCCCGGGCCGTTCAGGAAGGCATTTGCAGCCATGCAGAACTTCGAGCAACCTATTGTGGACGCTGAGCGGGCCGGTAGGCTTCCCTACGAGCCGATGGCCGCCGACGAGGGCGTCTCCCAGAGGGCCTCTTGGGCCCTCGAGGGCTTGGGCAAGGTGGAAGCCACCCATCGCGCATCGGTTGAGAGCTATCGCAGGGAACTCGCATCGCAGGGGGTGCTCAGGTACGTAGAGATTCCTGCGGCCGCGCTCGAGGGGGAGGCGCAACCTCTGCTACGCATGCCCGTCGTGATGGGAAGCCAGGCAAAGGCGCAGCGTGCGCTCAGCGCCCTTCACGGCCGGGGTATCTATGCCCAGGACTGGTACAGGCCCGTACTCTATCCTGGCGCGGGCGATCCTGCCGTCTACCACTTCGACGGCGACCTCAGGCCCTGGCCCGTCTGCGAACGCATCGTGGCTGGCATCCTCAATCTGCCCTGCGACGGTGATCCTGGACAGGTACGTGAGGCCATCGGGTGCCTGCTCGATGTGGCGCAGTCTTAAGAGAGCGTAGAATGGTGACATGGTGACCCACTGGTTTGGAGGTAAGAGATCATGCAGATAGAGCAGATCGGGCTTTCCGAGCTCGAGCAGAGGGCGGAAGAGCTGAAGTTGACACTTCCGATCGAGCAGACGCACCAATGGGCCAGCTATCAAGCGACCATCGAGGGGCGCAGTCCCTGGCGCTGTGTTCGCTTCGCAGATGATGACAGGACCCTTGCCTTGGCCTCCCTCATGGACTTCGAGACCCATGGCTACCATTTCTTGCGCTCTGAACATGGTCCCGTGTGGGTGGAAGGGCCGAGCGAGGCCCTTGAGGCGCAGGCCATCACCACGCTGTGCGACTACGTGCGCAGCGAGCATAGGGCAGCCGCCTTCATTCGTATGGCGGTCAAGCACGCCCTTGACGTCACGAGGCCAACCCTCTCGACGATACCATACGATCGCACAGTCATCCTCGACGTCACGGGTGGTGACGAGGCGATACTCTTGCGCATGAAGCCACGTGGCAGGCGTGACGTGCGCAAGGCGCTGCGCGAGTCACCCATTGAATGTTCGGACGAGACGGAGCGCGCGAGCGCCTCCTTCGAGGAGTACTATCCGCTCATGGTCGAGACGGGCGAGCGTGACGGTTTTACTCCCGCCCCGATGTCTGACTATGAGAACATGATGCACATCCTTGGTACTGGGCACTGCAGGCTCTATGCGGGGCGCCTTGACGGTAGGCTCACCAACTGGTCCATGGTCACCGTGAGTGGGAAGCGCGCCACGCGCTACTACGCTGCCTCCTCCACCGACACGATGCGCATGCACGTAGGGGACAAGCTTGTCTATTTCGAGGCCTGCGAGCTGGGCCGGCTCTTCGACGGTACCGTCAGCGAGTACGACCTCATGGCCATTGGGAGCGATCTTTCCCCCGAGCTCAATGGTCTGAACGAGTTCAAGTGCAAGTTCTCGAAGGAGGTGGCGGAGGTGGCCCCCGACCGCGACGTGCCGTTGCGCAAGACCCTCTACGCCGCCCTTGTGGCCGCCAGACGGGCGCTCAGGCGCGGCTAGGCCGCCCCCTGAGTCCTCTCGATTGGTAAGGCGATCGCCCCATGAGCATCAAGGATCCTGCGACCCACGTGCCCGATTTCGACCTCGAGGCCCCCCGTCCCGAGGCTCAAGGCCTGCCGTCCGTCGCCGAGCAGGTGGGCAAGGTTCCCACAGAGCCTGGCTGCTACCTCTGGAAGGATGCCAAGGGGGAGGTCGTCTACGTGGGCAAGGCCAAGAACCTCCGTGCCCGCATGCTCCAGTACGTGAGGCTCACGGATGACCGCGCAAAGATCCCGCTCATGATGCAGGTGGTACGCAGCTTCGACTACATTGTCGTGGGCTCGGAGCACGAGGCGCTCGTCTTGGAGCGCAACCTCATCGCCCAGTATCATCCCTACTTCAACGTCGACTTCAAGGATGACAAGAGCTATCCCTACATCGCACTCACGATGGGCGACACCTACCCCGCCATCAAGTACACCCGCGAGCGGCACCGCAAGGGCACGCGCTACTTTGGACCCTACACCGACGCCCAGGCGGCGCGCGAGACCATAGACACCCTGCGCAAGGTGGTTCCCATCTGCTCTGCGACCTGTGTGGAGTGGAAGCGTTGCCGTCGCTACCTCAAGGGGCATCCAGATGACGCCGCAGTGGCCAACCTGGCGTTTGCAGACCGCGGTCGCCCTTGTTTCGACTATTACGTGGGCCGGGGTCCCGGCGTCTGCGTGGGGGCAATGACACCTTCCGACTACGCGAGAAACGTCCGTCAGGTGGAGCAGTTCCTGGCAGGCAGGCGCTCGGCCATCGTGGGCGAGCTCACGCAGCAGATGCACGATGCCGCCGCAGCTCTCGAGTTTGAGCGGGCGGGGCGTATCAAGCGCAGGCTCGAGGTCATCGAGGGTCTCGATGATGAGCAGCAGGTGACGTTCTCCTCTGCAGTCGATCTTGATCTCATAGGCTTCTACCGCGAGGAGACCATCAGCTGTGCCTGTGTTTTCGTCGTGCGCGAGGGGCGCACGGTGCGCTCGAGTGAGTTCATCCTCAACAAGGGGGCCGACGTGGACGAGGTCGAGCTTACCGAGGGCTTCATTAAACGCTACTACGACGAGACGGCAGACATTCCCGCAGAGGTGGACACGCACATCGACCTTCCCGATGCAGAACTTCTAGGTGAGTGGCTCACGGACAAGCGTGGGCGTGTCTGTCGCATCCACCGGCCCAAGCGCGGCGAGAAGGCTCACCTCCTCGAGATGACGGCAAGAAATGCCCGCCATGCCCTCATGCGCTACATGGTACGCACGGGCTATGCTGACGAGAGGACTAACCAGGCGCTCCTCGAGCTGGAGAGCGCACTCGCACTTGACGGGCCACCCCTGCGCATCGAGTGCTTTGACATCTCCACGCTCCACGGTTCCTTTACCGTCGCCTCTATGGTCGTCTTTACTAACGGGCGTCCCGACAAGGGACAGTATCGTCGCTTCAAGATCCGAGCCGAGCTGAGCGAGGCAAACGATTTCGTCTCGATGGGCGAGGTGCTCGGCAGGCGCTACGCCCCGGTGCGCAGGGACGATGAGCGCTTTGCTGCCTCGACGCCCGACCTACTCGTGGTGGATGGGGGCAAGCCACAGCTCACGGCTGCCATGGGACAGCTTGGTGCCCTGGGACTCGACATACCGGTCTGCGGCCTCGCGAAGGCGGACGAGGAGGTCTTCGTCCCCTGGGACGAGACGCCCGTCGTCCTGCCCTCGGGTTCCGCCTCGCTCTACCTCATCAAGCAGGTGCGTGACGAGTCGCACCGCTTCGCCATCACTTTCCACCGTGAGCTGAGGACCAAGGCTCAGAGTGTCTCGATCCTCGATGAGGTGCCGGGCGTCGGCACGCGACGCAAGCGGGCCATCATGCGCCACTTCGGCTCGATGAGACGCCTCAGGGCGGCGAGTGCCGAGGATATCGCCTCCGTGAGGGGTGTTCCCACGTCGGTCGCGCGCGAGGTCTATGACACGCTTCGTGCCTGGGAGGGCGAGGGCAGGGACCAAGGGGAGGCTACGTGAGCTATCTCGTGTTCCGCGCATAGCCTCGATGTGACCCCCTATGCCTTCGTTGCGCTGTCCGATGAGCAGCCGGCGCTTCCCCGGGAGACCCACAAAAGGATAAGGGGGAAAGATAGGGACAGGAAGCGCAGAAGAGAAAGGACGGACATGGCAAGGGCCGCGCAGTCAACCCCTGAGCCACGAACAATACAGAAAGCTCCAAAGGATCGTCGCGCCGGGCGGTGCTACTTGACGGTCGTGACGCCCATGAGCGCTACACCCGTGGTGCCGATGCCCCTGAAGTCCGAGGAGACCTTGATGCCATCGGCCGTGGTGGTATCACGCCAGGAGGCCGTGCAGGTCCTCACGTGCAGGATTGGGTACAGGGGGACGTTCTCGGCGAGTATGTCAAAGCACCTGTTCCAATGCTCCTGCCGCTCGTCGCCCGCAGAATCAAGTGCGGCGTCCATCTCCTGGAGAAGCTCTTCGTGCTCGACGGTCCCGCCCCAGGGGCAGCGCGTCCTCATCCAAACATCATTGCCGTACCACCACCTGAGCACCAGATCGGGATCCGCGCCAAAGCAACTGGGGTCGCCTGGCGCCAGCAGCAGGTCGTAGTTGCTATTGCCCGTGTCGATCGCCGCATAGGTCGCATCCGAGCTGTCCGTCTGTATCGTGACCTTGAAACCCAGATCCTCCAGGTTCTGCTTGATGACGGTGGACATGGCGACCACCTGGTCGTTGTCCGTCGTCCTGAGGGTTAGCTGCCCAGGCGTGACGCCTGCCCCTTTGAGCAGACTTTTTGCCCTGTCAGGGTCGTGGCTGTAGACCACCGACGCCCTATGGTAGTGCGGGAAGGTGGCGTCATCGGGAAGAAGGCTGGTGGCGGCTGACGCCTGTCCGTAGAGGGCACCTTCTACCATGCCATTGTAGTCGAGGGCATACATGATGGCCTGACGCACCTCCACCTTGCTCCAAGGATACTTCGCGACGTCAAACATCAGAAAGCGCGAGCCGAGTCCCTGCACTGCGTCTATGGTAAGGCCCGCCTCCCGAAGCTGCTCGATCGAATCGACGGGCACGGCCTCCGAGATAAGCGTGGTCCCCTGCTGGGCGGCCGTAACGCGGGCGACTTTGCTTTTGAGAATCTCGAAGCGTAGCGTGTCGTCCTTGGCGGGGTACGCACCGTTGTAGTACGGATTCGGCTTAAACGTGACCGACGCGTCCGTCACCTCCCTGTACATCCAAGGACCCGTGCCAACGGGAGCCTTAGCCCTCTCCTCACTGGTCGAGCCCTCGGGTACGATCTTCAGGATTGCCAGACGTGACTTCAGCCATGGGAGGTCGGGGTGGCTGGTCCTGACCGTCACGGTAGAGTCGTCCTTGGCCTCTATGGAGGTGATCGGCGTAAGCATCGGTGCGTAGCTGCCCCCCGCTGCCGCCGCCACCTTGAATGAGAAGACGACGTCCGATGCCTTGGCCTCCCTTCCATCGGAGAACTTCGCATCGCTGCGCAACTTGACGTCAAAGGTGGTACCGTCGATCTGGGCAGGGTCGCCTTCGGCGAGCGCCGGGCGCGTGCCGAAGTCATGGAAGTCCGTCTCGAAGAGGCCTTCCATGACATTGAGGTTGCAGCTAAGTGCGAGTGCGGATGAGGTGGACAAGGGATCGAAGTTCTTTGCGGAGTACGCGGCACCGACGGTCAGCTCGCCACCCCCTGCGGTCTGGACGCCACTTGTGGTCCCATTCCACTCGGAACCCGTCGCACAGCCGGTGAGGCTAAGCCCTGCGAGCGCTGCTGCCCCGCCGACAAGATTGACGAACGTACGGCGTGAGAGTGATGTACCCATGCTGGCCTCCGGCACTTCCTGCGAGATTCCGTCCGATGCGAGCTGACGCAGCAAACATCCTGCGACCGCTATGGAACAAGCATACCAGAGTCTCTGCGAACTGGTCTGCGGAAGCCTAGGCGGGGCTCGCTCGGGTACTCCTGTGCCCAGCTTGCTCTTCGAGAAGATCGTCACGCGCAGAGCATGCTGCATCACGTACAGTCATCACTGACCTGTTGTGCGTGAGAGTGGGGAAACCATGCATGAGGGGGAGGCCCTCTTTACGATAGCTCGTGTGCGTCAGCAGGGAGGAGATGCTGCTTCCCGCGAGGCAAAAGTCTGGTGGCTAGTCGTCTGGGCAGCCGTGTGAGGCCCAAGCCCTGCTCCCCGCATTTATTCGGTTTCTCGGGGGCTTGTGTGGGTTGCTGCCTCGGTGAAGACGCCAATCCGGCAGCGGCGCCGCTCACACGGATTCTGTCTTCCCGACCATGCGAGAGGCGGCCACCGAGGAGGCACCGCCGGCGCACCATGGTGGTTGGGGCACTCGTGCCACCTGACGCAGCTCGCGTCGCAACTCGCGTCGCAGCAGTGTACACGAATGCCCCAAAACGGCTCCAAGAGGTCATTTTCTCCGATCTGTGTACACTCTTGCGTCCCTACGGCCGTCCGCGTGACCGGGCGGGCCACGGGTTCCACGACATCGACGGCCTCATGGCCCCCGCGATGCACAGGTGCCCGGACCTGAGGCTACGCCGCCGGGGCGGTGACACAACCAGCTACCCACACAAACTCACGAAGCCCCTTTTTTAGCATGTTGCTTTAGCATGTTGCCGACGGCGACGTGCGATATGGACTCGACATAGCCGAGCTCCATGCTCTTCTCGGCGATGAGCCGAAGCGTCCACCTGGCGTGACCCTCTGGCGGGTCCGTGTAGGTCAGGGCGACGATCTTCGCCTTGGCCTCGCCGTCTATCTTGACGTTTCCCGGCCTGCTGCGCGCCTTGCGCGCGAGCACGCCGTCGAACCCCTCCTCGACCAGCTTCCTCTTGAGGTTGTAGACTGTCTTGACCGTCGAGTGGTAGGCCCTTGCGGCCTCCGCGTCGGTCATTCGCAGGTCGGCGAACCCGCCCTGGTCGACCGCCAGCAGCAGGTTCGCCCGCTTGATCTCCGCGGCCCTGCCGCTTCCCCGGTTCACCCGCGCGAGCAGCTCCTCGCGCTCGCCCTGCGTCAGCTCAACTCTGTACTTGGTCATGGGATGTCCCTCCTTACGGTTGCGATTACAGGATATCCCATAACCTTTGATAAGTAAATTAGTACTTAACTGATCACTAGACATGAATCGCCAGGTGTACCTCGACCGTGCCCTTAAGCTCCGCGATACCGATCTCATCAAGGTGGAGACTGGCGTGCTGCGTTGTGGGAAGTCGAGCTTGCTCGGGCTGGCGCGAAACAAGATCGCATCGGAGGGTGTGGAAGGACGGGCGCTCGCTCGTCTCCCTCAACCTGGAGAGCAAGGTGTGCTCCATCACGACTGAAGACGAGCTGTACAACTCTTTCAGGGATAGGGTCTCTCCGGAGGGCAGGACGTATATGTTCCTCGACGAACCCCAGAGCAGCGAGTGGTGGTAGACGCCCTGGACTTAGGCCATGAGGCCATTCTTGGGCTCTACAGGCCGACTGATATGGGGCATTTGTTCTAAAACGCCATCTACCTGTAGTTTCTCTGCAGGGGATGGTACGTGCACGTGGGCAAGCTCTACGAGAAGGAGGGCGACTTCATCGCCGTCAAGGATGAGAGAATCGTGTACTTCCAGGTTACGGACGAAATGCTGTCCGAGGCGATACGAGAGCGGGAGCTCAAGCCACTTCGCTCGATCCGCGACTCATACGAGAAGCTCATCGTGGTGCGGCAAGGGAGATACGAGTCAGATATCGGTGGGATCAAAATGAGACTTCGTGAGCTCGTGTGGGCGGATGGTTGCGTCACCGCCCCGGTGGCATGGACCTCAGGTCCGAGCGCCCTGGCATCACGGGGGCCATGGGGCCCTCGATGTCGCGGGACCCGTGGCCCCGCCCGGCCGCGCGAGCGGCCGTGGGAACGCAGGAGTGTACACAGACCGGCGAAAACGCGCTCTCGGCGCAACCACCGCCCGCATGCAGAATGCGCCCTTTGGTGAGGCCCGCACGCAAAGTGCGCCTCTCCGTGACGTCGCCCGCCCAGAATGCGCCCTTCGGTCACGTCGCGGTGGCATCGCCGGTGCAGAGTGCGGTTTTCCGTGAGACGGTGGGTGCAGAGTGCGGTTTTCCGTGAGTTGCCGGGTACAGAGTGCGCTTTTACGTGAGTTGCCGGGTACAGAGTGCGCTTTTACGTGAGGCCGTCTGCACAGAATGCGCCTTTGCGTGAGGTGTCTCCGCGTTTGCGCAGGTGAGGAAAAGCGCACTCTACGGAAAAGCGCATTCTGCGCACGGGCCCTCACGGAAAAGCGCATTCTGCGCACGGTCCCTCACGGAAAAGCGCACTCTGGGGGCGGGCCCTCACGGAAAAGCGCACTCTGGGGGCGGGCCCTCACGGAAAGGCGCACTCTGCGCGACCGCTCGCATGCAGACTGCGCTTTTACGTGAGGTGGCGGGTGCAGAGTGCGCCCTTTGGTCACGTCGAGGTGGCGTCGCCGGCGCAGAGTGCGTCTTTACGTGAGTCGCCGGGTGCAGAGTGGGGCACTTGTGCACGCTGTTGCGACGCGATTCGCCCAGGCGTCAACCCACACTAACCCCCGAAGAGCGCAATTGCTTCGTGGATATTATACTAGCTCAGGTCTGACGGCAGGGCGATGTGGCCGGCGACGGCGGACGCGGCGGCAACGGCCGGCGAGGTCAGGTACACCTCGGAGGTCGGGTCCCCCATCCGACCCACGAAGTTTCGGTTCGTGGAACTCACGCACCGCTCCCCGGCGGCGAGGATCCCCATGTAGCCGCCCAGGCAGGGTCCGCAAGTGGGTGTCGAGACCACGCAGTGCGCGTCAATGAACACGTCCATGAGGCCCTCGTGCACGCACTGCAGCCACACACCCTGCGTCGCGGGGATCACGATGCAGCGCACCCTGGGGTCAACGGTGCGTCCTCGCAGTACGTCTGCAGCCAAGCGCATGTCCTCGATGCGCCCGTTCGTGCAGGAGCCGATCACCGACTGGTCTATCGCGATGTGACGGCTCTCGGTCACGGGATGGGTGTTGCTCGGCAGGTGCGGCCACGAGACCATGGGCACGATGTCCGCCGCATCGATGTGCATGACCCTTCCGTAGCTGGCATCCGCGTCGGAGTGGTACTCGCGCAGGGGATGCTCGGCATGCCGCTCCACATAGGTACGGCACTTGTCGTCCACCTCAAAGAGGCCTGCCTTGCCACCTGCCTCGATGGCCATGTTGGCAATGGTCAGGCGCCCCTCTATGGAGAGGCCACTGATCGTAGACCCCGCGAACTCCATGGCGCAGTAGAGCGCCCCGTCGACACCTATCTGCCCGATCACAAAGAGGATGATGTCCTTGGCACAGGCGCCCTCGGGAAGCTCGCCCTCGATGTCAAAGAGGATGGTCTCGGGCACCTTGAACCAGGCACGGCCCGTCGCCATGCCCACGCCCGCGTCCGTGGAGCCGACACCCGTGGAGAAGGCGCCGATGCCACCGTAGGTGCAGGTGTGGGAGTCGGCACCTATCACGAGGTCACCCGACACCACGATGCCCAGCTCGGGCAAAAGGGCGTGCTCGATACCCATGCAGCCCTGCTCGAAGTAGTGGGTGATGCCCATCTCATGTGCGAAGTCGCGCGTGACCTTGGTCTGCTCAGCGCTCTTGATGTCCTTGTTGGGCGCGTAGTGATCAGGGACCAGAAAGATCTTGTCCTTGTCCCACACGCCCGCGCCGATGTCGCGCACGGTCTTGATGGCGATGGGCGCAGTGATGTCGTTGGCAAGGACACCGTCGAGCTTACACTCGATGAGCTGACCGGGCACCACCTCATCGAGGCCTGCGTGGTCTGCCAGGATCTTCTCTGCCATGGTCATGGGACGTGTCATGTCTCCTCCTTCGGTTGTCGAGTTCGCGATATGGGTGATTGCGCCGCAGCGTGCGCGGGCACGCGTGAGAGCAGGCCGTCCACGAACTGCCGGGCGCCTCGGGCCGAGCGGCCTCCCCTGCGCAGGGCAAAGCGCTCGGCCTGGAGCTCAAGCTCTGCAGGGTCCATCCCAAGCTGCGCGTCCGACGCGAGCTTACGCACGATGTCCAGGTAGGTTGCCTTGTCAGGCTTCGTGAACGAGACGTGGATGCCAAAGCGGTCGCTGAGCGAGACGATCTCCTGCATCGTGTCGTTGAGGTGCACGTCGTCTCCCTCGCGCTCCGAGAACGACTCCCTGACAAGGTGGCGGCGGTTACTCGTGGCATAGATCACCACGTTGTCGCTCTTGGCCGAGACGGAGCCCTCGAGGATCGCCTTGAGGGCGGCAAAGTTGTCATCCTCACACGAAAACGAGAGGTCATCGATGAAGATGATGAACTTGAGAGGGTTGTGCGTGAGCTCCTCGAGGATCTGCGGGATGGCCTGCAGCTGCCTCTTGCGAACCTCCAGGATGCGCAGGCCCCTAGGCGCGAGCTCGTTCACGACCGCCTTGACCGTGGAGCTCTTGCCGGTGCCGGCGTCACCCGTGAGCAGCATGTTCGCCGCAGGCCTGCCGTCGAGGAGCGCCACGCTGTTGTCCCAGATCTGCGCGCGCTCACGCTCGTAGTCGACGAGGTCAGAGAGGCGTATGGGGTCCGGAAAGCGCACCGGTGCGATAGCCCCTCCCTCGTCCACGTCGAACACGTGGTAGCGGGCGTAGACCCCATAGCCATGTCGCCAGAGGCCAGCCACGCGCTCGGCGTAGGCGGCGGGCAGGTCGATCCGCGTTGTCTCGAAGCGCGGCAGCGACGCGAGGTCAACGCCATCAGGCAGCTTGCCGAGCAGGTCCTGGGGCACAAGCGCCGCCACGGCGTTCAGGGTCAAAAGCTCCGCCTCAAGTGCCGCTTTGAGGCTGGGAGCGATCACCCTTCCCGCACCAAGAAACCTGAGGTAGGCATTCTCGTCTGCGAGCGTGACATTCCGCACATAGGAACCAAGGGACGCCTCGCCCGACTCATAGAGTCTGTGCAGCGTATCCGCATAGCGTGCGACGCGCACTTCCCAGTCAGCCTCGGACGCCACGGCATCGATGCACGCGCGAACGTCCGCGAGCATGGGGTCAGCCAGAAGCCTGCGAAACACGGCGAGCGCAGAGAGCCTCCAGGAGAGCTCAGAGGCCTCCTGCCGACTCAAGCAGCCTGAGTGGCTCGAGCGGGCCAGGCTGCCTGGCTGCGCGAGCCCCGCCATGGGTCTTGTGCCTTTCTCGTGCGACTGCCCCTCCACCAATGTCACGCTCGCCCCCGATACCTTAGTTTAGGACCGCGCCGGTCGCTCCAGACGACACTAAAGACGCGTAGCGTTTCAGATAGCCCGAGAGGACCTTGGACTTGGGCGTGAAGGCGGCCAGGCGACGCCTGAGCTCGTCGTCGGGAACCTTGAGCTCCAGCGTGCAGGCCGGGATGTCGATGGATACGAGGTCACCCTCCTCGACAACGCCGATGACTCCGCCCGAGGCGGCCTCGGGCGAAACGTGACCAATGCAGGCACCACGCGTCGCCCCCGAGAAGCGCCCGTCGGTTATGAGCGCGACGCTCTCGCCAAGGCCCATGCCCTGGATGGCGGAGGTGGGATTGAGCATCTCGCGCATGCCGGGGCCGCCCTTGGGGCCCTCGTAGCGGATCACGACGACGTCGCCAGGCCTGATCTGGCCCGCGTTGATGGCGCTCTGGGCATCCTCCTCACTCTCGAAGACGCGGGCGGGACCCTCGTGGACGAGCATCTGCGGGGCCACGGCGGAACGCTTGACGACCGATCCCTCGGGGGCGAGGTTACCGCGCAGCACCGCAATGCCCCCCGTCGGCGAGAAGGGATCGTCGATGGGACGGATGACGGAGCTGTCGCTGACGCGGGCGCCGGCGATGTTCTCGCCCACGGTCCTGCCCGTGACGGTCATGCACTCGCGGTTGATGAGACCCGCCTTGTCGAGCTCGGCCATGACGGCGGGGACGCCCCCCGCCCCGTCGAGGTCCTCCATGTAGGTGGGGCCGGCAGGCGCCAGGTGGCAGAGATTGGGGGTCCTCTCGCTCATGGCGTTTGCGGCGGCCAGGTCCAGCTCGATGCCACACTCGCGCGCGATGGCCGGCAGGTGGAGCATCGTGTTGGTGGAGCAGCCGAGCGCCATATCCACGGTAAGGGCATTTCGGAAGGCCTCTGGGCACATGATGTCACGGGCGGTGATGCCCCGCTTGAGCATGTCCATGACGGCCATGCCGGCGTGCTTGGCGAGCTGCAGGCGGCGGGAGTACACGGCCGGCACGGTCCCGTTGCCGGGAAGGCCCATGCCGATGACCTCGGTCAGGCAGTTCATGGAGTTGGCGGTATACATGCCCGAGCAGGAGCCGCAGCTAGGACAGACGTTTCGCTCGAACTCGTGGAGCTTGGCCTCGTCTATCTTGCCGGCCGTGTAGGCGCCCATGGCCTCGAACATGGACGAGAGACTCGTCTTGTGTCCGTCGATGTGGCCGGCAAGCATCGGACCTCCCGAGACGAAGGTCGTGGGCAGGTTAAGGCGGGCGGCGGCCATGAGCAGGCCGGGCACGTTCTTGTCGCAGTTGGGGATCATGACCAGCGCGTCAAAGCCATGCGCGAGCGCCATGCACTCGGTGGAGTCGGCGATGAGGTCACGGGTCACGAGCGAGTACCTCATGCCGGTGTGGCCCATGGCGATGCCGTCGCAAACGGCGATGGCGGGAAAGACCACGGGCATGCCACCGGCCATGGCGATGCCCATCTTGACGGCATCAGTTATCTTATCGATGTTGATGTGGCCGGGCACGACCTCATTGAAGGAGCTCACGATGCCCACGAGCGGGCGCGAGATCTCCTCGTCGGTCCAACCGAGCGCGTTGTAGAGGGAGCGGTGCGCCGCCGCCTCGGGTCCAAACTTGATAGAATCGCTCCTCATGTCCTTCTCCTTCTGGCGAGAGTCGCCATCCTTTCCTGATGCGCCCGTATCACCACGCCACCGCGCGCACGGGCGCACACCGGGCTAGCCCACGAGCGCGAAGCCCTCTCCGACGAGCTTTGCCCGGATCTGGTCTATCTGTGCCTGGTCGCGAGTCTCCATACCCACGCGCAGGGTACAACTTGAGATCGGCAGGTCGGGGTCGGAAAGGTCGTAGTCGACCGAGACCACGTTGGCGCCGAGCTCGGCAATGATGGTGCTCACCTGCTGGAGCTGGCCCGGCTTGTCCGTGAGCCTGATCTCCATCGTCACCTTGCGCCCGCTCATCGCAAGGCCCCGGTTGATGACGCGCGAGAGGATGTTGACGTCGATGTTGCCCCCACTCACGACGCAGACGACGCGCTTTCCCGCGAGCGGGAGCTTGTCGAACATGGCCGCCGCGACCGGGACGGCACCCGCCCCCTCGGCGACGACCTTCTGGCGCTCCATGAGGTTCAGGATGGCCGCCGCGATCTCGTCATCCGAGACAGTCACGATGTCATCCACGTACTTCCTGACCATCTGGAAGGTGATCTCGCCGGGGTTCTTGACGGCGATGCCGTCCGCGAAGGTGCTCGCCGTGTCGGACGCGTACCAGTCGCCCCTGCGAAACGACTCGGCCATGGCCGACGCACCGGCCGCCTGCACGCCAAAGACCTGGCAGGAGGGCTTGAGGCTCTTGACGGCACAGGCGACGCCCGAGATGAGGCCGCCTCCGCCAACGGGCACGACCACCGCGTCGACGCCCTCGAGCTGGTCCATGATCTCTAGGCCGATGGTGCCCTGGCCGCAGATCACGTCCTCGTCGTCGTAGGGGTGGATGAGGGTGGCGCCCGTCTTTTCCTGGAGGCGCACCGCCTCGTCGTGGGCATCATCGTAACTGCCCTTGACGAGACGCACCTCGGCGCCGAGCCTGCGGGTGCTCTCGACCTTCATGATGGGCGCCCCGTCGGGCATACAGACGATGCTGCGCACGCCCATGTGGGTCGCCGCCAGCGCCACGCCCTGGGCATGGTTGCCGGCACTGCAGGCGATGATGCCCCGCTCCAGGTCCCCCTTGGGCAGCTGGCTTATCTTATAGGAGGCACCACGCAGCTTGAACGATCCCGTCACCTGCAGGTTCTCGGTCTTGAGGTAGAGGTCCTCCATACCCGACACGAGGTGGGGGGCCGCTATCAGGTCGGTTTTGCGCGCCACCCCCTTGAGGACGTACGCCGCGTGATAGATCCTGTCCAGTGCCAGCATCGACATCTCTCTTCCCGTTGGTTGAGCTCCCTTGCAAGCGAGGCGGCAACCCGTGTACGGCCCCGCTAAATGGCCAAGAAGCTGGTGATGTGCTGTCCGGCGGGAACCATCGGCCTGACCATCTCGTCGGGGTCGAGCACCGCGTCGATCACGTAGCCGCGCCCGCAGCCGAGTGCCTCGCCCAGCGCATCCTCGAGCTCGGCCTCGGTGCTCACGCGCCTGCCCTTGAGGCCATAGGCGTCTGCGAGCTTCACCCAGTCGGGGCCGCGATCGAGCGTGGTCTGGGAGTAGCGCTGGTCATAGATGAGCGTCTGCCACTGATGCACCATGCCGAGAACCGTGTTGTCGTAGACGATGGTGATGATGGGCAGCCCGTAGTGCTCGACGGTCGCCAGCTCGTTGCAGTTCATGCGAAAGGACCCGTCGCCCGTCACGAGGATCACCCGCTTGTCGGGGTTGCCCACCTGCGCTCCTATGGCCGCACCCAACCCGAAGCCCATCGCCCCGAAGCCGCCCGAGGTAAGGAGCTGGCCTGGGTAGTCGTAGTGGAAGTGCTGGATGGCCCACATCTGGTGCTGACCCACGTCGGTCGCGACCATGGTGTCATTGGGGCACATCCTGGCGATGGTGCTGTTGACCTGCTTGGGCGTGAGGTGGTCTCCGCCCCCCTCGTACTGGGTCTCGGTGGGAAACGAGAACACGAACTCCTTCCACACCAGGTGCGACTGCTGGGGGAGGCGCTCGTTCACAAGCTCCAGCACGCGCTTGGCGTCCCCAAGGACCGAGAGGTCGCAGCGGACGTTCTTGCCCATCTCGGTGCTATCGATGTCCACCTGGACTATCGTGGCCTGACTCGCGAAGGTCGAGGGCTGGAGCGCGACGCGATCCGAGAAGCGACAGCCCAAGGCAATGAGCAGGTCGCAGTTGTCGACGGCCATGTTGGAGGCCTGTGAGCCATGCATGCCTATCATGCCCGTGGTGAGGGGGTCTCGGCCCCTGAAGCCACCACCACCCATGACCGTGATGGCGACCGGCGCATCCGCACGGTTCGCGAACTCGTTGAGCTCTGCGGTGGCGCGACTGCGCACGACGCCGCCGCCGCAGATGACGAGGGGCCTCTCGGCCTTCTCGAGCAGCGCGACGAAGCTGTCCATGCTACCAGCATCGGGCTCGTGCACGTCGAGGCTGCCCATCAGGCGCCGGGAGAGCTGGTTGGGGAGCTCGAAGATGCGGTGCTCCTTTACGGGAAGGGACGCAAAGTCGCAGCTCGCCCCCGTCACGTCCTTGGTGATGTCGAGAAGGACGGGCCCGGGCCTGCCGCTTCGGGCGATGAGGAAGGCCTGCCTGACGGCGCTCGCAAGCTCGTGGACGTCGCTCACGATGCGGTTCCACTTGGTGATGGGCCTCGTGATGCCCGTACTGTCGACCTCCTGGAACGAGTCCTTGCCCAAGAGCTTCTTGGAGACGTTACAGGTCACGGCGACGATGGGCGATGAGTCCATGTAGGCGGTCGCGATGCCCGTCGTGAGGTTGGTGCAGCCGGGCCCAGAGGTCGCGAGGCACACGCCGACCTTGCCGGTCGAGCGGGCGTAGCCGTCGGCGGCATGGGCTGCCCCCTGCTCATGGCTCACGAGGTAGTGCTTGATCTCGGGCGTCTGGTAGAGGACGTCGTAGACGTCCAGGATCGTGCCGCCAGGGTAGCCAAAGACGACGTCGACCCCCTGCTCCTTGAGACACTCGATAAGTATCTGTGCGCCCGTGAGCTGCATGTGCCCTCTCCTTTCGTGTCAATGCCTTGCAAGGCGCAGGCCCCCTCCTGACGGATATTCCCACCGTCTATGTCCCACGCCTGCGTACGCCGCCTGACCCGTGTCCCCGCGCGAATACGCACGCGCGAGGCGCCCGGTCCCGACGCCTTGGGCATCGGGGCTACAGGCAGGCGCCCAGGGCACCCGTACCCCTAGTTGTTGATGAGCTTGTCCTCGTCGTTCCAGGCGTACATCTTGCGAATCTCCTTGCCCGTCCTCTCCATAAGGGACTCGGCGGCCGCGCGGCGCAGGGCCTTGAAGTGGACCTGATGGCTCTCGTCAGACATGTCGAGCAGGAACTCCTTGGCGAACTCTCCGTTCTGGACGCGCCTGAGGTTATGGCGCATGCCCTCCTTGGCCGCCTCGGTGATGACGTTGGGTCCGGCGGTGTAGTCGCCGTACTCGGCGGTGTTGGAGATGGAGTAGCGCATGCCCGCAAAGCCGCTCTCGTAGATGAGGTCAACGATGAGCTTCATCTCGTGGATGCACTCGAAATAGGCGTTGCGGGGATCGTAGCCCGCCTCGACGAGCGTGTTGAAGCCCGCCTCCATGAGGTCGGTCACACCGCCGCAGAGGACGTTCTGCTCGCCAAAGAGGTCGGTCTCGGTCTCGGTGCGAAAGTCGGTCTCGAGAAGGGCCGCGCGCGCCCCGCCTATGGCGGCACCGTAGGCCAAGGCGAGGTCAAAGGCATCGCCGGTGGCATCCTGGTGGGCACAGACGAGGCAGGGTGTGCCCTTGCCGGCAAGGTACTCGGAGCGCACGGTGTGGCCGGGGGCCTTGGGGGCGACCATGATGACGTTGCAGTCCTTGCGAACCTCGATGCAGCCAAAGTGGATGTTGAAGCCATGGGCAAAGGCCAAGGTCTTTCCAGGAGCGAGCTGGGGCTCGATGTCCTTCTTGTACATGGCGGCCTGGAACTCGTCGTTGATGAGGATCATGATGATGTCCGCCCAGGCGGCGGCCTCGGCGTTGGAGACGACCTCAAGGCCCTGGGACTCCGCCTTGGCCTTGGACGCGGAGCCCTCGCGCAGGGCGACCCTGACGTTGACGCCAGAGTCTTTGAGGTTCAGGGCATGCGCGTGCCCCTGGGAGCCATAGCCGATGATGGCAACCTTCTTGCCGTCAAGCTTGGATACGTCGCAGTCCTGCTCATAGAACATCCTGAATGCCATACTTGCTTCCTTTCTCTGGCCGTACGCTTGCTATCCACCCTGATGACACCGCCGTGGCATGCGGCGGCGCGGCTGACGCTAGATGTTAGACACGTTCCTCATGATGGCACCTCCGCGCTCCAACGAGACCACGCCCGTTCGACATACCTCAAGAATTCTGAAATCTCGCATGAGGTCTATGAAGTTGTCGATGCGGCGAGACTGACCCGCCATGCGAAATACGATGGAGCCACGGCTGTAGTCGACGATCTTGGCATGGAAGGCGTCGGCCGCATCGAGCACCTGGGTGCGACTCTCGTCCTCGTTGGCCACCTTGATCAGTAGAAGCTCGCAGCTAACGGAGTCCTCCGGGTCGAACTCCTTGAAGGAGATCACGTCCGGGAGCTTCGCGAGCTGGGCCACGAGCTGACTCTTGGCACGATCCTCCCCCTCAAACTGCACGGTGATGCGTGAGAGCGCCTCGGTCTCGGTCTCGGAGACCGTGAGGCCCGTGATGTTGAACTGGCGACGACGAAACATGCTGGTCACACGGTTGAGGACGCCATACTCGTTGCGAACCATGATGGCGATGCTGTAGGTCTTCACGATTTACCTCCCCATCCTGGCCTGGACGTCGTCCATGTTGACGATGAGCTCATCCATGGAGGCCCCGATCTGCAGGACCGGCGTCACGAACTCGTCCTTGTCGATGGGACACTCGATGAGCGCGGGACCATCTGTGGCAAGGGCCCACGCGAGCGCGGCGTCGAGCTCCTCGGGCGTGGTCGCACGGCGCGCCTCGGCGCCCGTCGCCTTGGTGAGCGCCACGTAGTCGACGCGACGGTCGAGCGTCGTGCTGGAGTAGCGCTGACGCATGAAGAGTGACTGCATCTGGCGGACCATGCCCAGCACACCGTTGTTGACAAGGACGATCGTGACGGGGATGTGGTGGTCGACTGCGGTGATAAGCTCGGCCATGTTCATGACAAAAGAGCCGTCCCCGGTGACCATGACCACGCGCTTGCCCGTGGCGAGCGCCGCTCCTATGGACGCCCCGAGGCCAAAGCCCATAGTACCAAGACCGCCTGTGGTCACGAAGCTGCGGGGCCTCTCGAATGAGAGGTACTGGGCAGCCCACATCTGGTGCTGGCCCACGTCGGTCACGACCGGCATGTCGGCCTCGCGATGTGCGTTGATGGCATCCATGATGCGCTTGGGCGTGAGTGTGTCGCGGTAGTCCGCATACCCCCGCTCCTGTGCGCGCAGCTCGCGGACCTCGCGCGCCCACTCCTCGTGTGTGTTGGGCTCCACGAGCGGAAGCAGCGCCTCGAGCGTGAGCCTGACGTCACCTCTCACGTCGACACGGTCCTCTATCGTCTTGGAGAACTCGGAGGAGTCGAGGTCGATGCGGACGACCTTGCCGCTCGGCTCGAACTTGCTGCGCTCGCCGGTGGAACGGTCATTGAAGCGACAGCCAAGGGCGATGAGGCAATCGCAGGCGTTCATGGCCTTGGTGCTCGCGAAGTGCCCATGCATGCCCTCCATGCCAAGGAAGCCCGGCGTGTCGGTGGGTATGCCCGAGATGCCCATGAGCGAGCAGCCCATGGGGGCATTGATGCGACGCGCGAGCTTGATGACCTCCTCTCCCGCGCCGGAGGAGACGACGCCGCCGCCAAAGTAGACGAAGGGACGCTGCGCCTGGTTGATGACCTTTGCGGCCGCCTGGAGCGAATCGTGGCTGGGTCCTGCCGCTGCGGGTGGCCGCACGGGCGGAAGCTCCTCGAAGTCGCAAAGCGCGGTCTGAACATCCTTGGGGATGTCCACGAGCACGGGTCCCTTGCGGCCAGACATCGCGAGCGTGAAGGCCTCGCGAACGATCTCCTGCAAGCGGCTCACATCGCGCACGAAGTAGTTGTGCTTCGTGATCGGCAGCGTGACGCCCGTGATGTCCAGCTCCTGGAAGGCGTCCGTACCAATGCAGCCATTGGCGACGTTGCCGGTGATGGCGACGAGCGGTATCGAGTCGAGGTAGGCCGTGGCGATGCCCGTCACCAGGTTCGTGGCACCGGGCCCCGAGGTGGCCAGGACGACGCCGCAGCCGCCCGTCGCGCGCGCGTAGCCGTCCGCCGCGTGGCAGGCGTGCTGCTCGTGCGTGGTCTCGATGTGGTGGATCTTGTCGGGCACGTCATAGAGCACGTCGTAGATGTCGATGACCGTACCTCCGGGATAGCCGAAGATCGTGTCAACCCCCTGGTTGATGAGGCAGCGCACCAGGATCTGGGCGCCGTTGAGCCTCTCCATGCCTACCTCCCCTCCTCCATGCGAGGCGCATCCCCCTGCGCTCGCGTGTGTACGTCCCCGCGTCCATGGCGCTACTCGCCCGCCTTGGAGCGAGCGGTCTGAATCATGCGGTTGATGGCGTTGACATAGGCCTTCGCCGAGGACACGATGATGTCGTTGTCCGCGCCGCGCCCGGTGTAGACCTTGCCGTCCTTTGCCTGGACACGCACGGTGACCTCGCCGATGGCGTCGATGCCGCGCGTGACGGCCTTGACCGCGAACTCCTGGAGGTCCCCGTGGGTCTCGACGATCTGGTCGATGGCCTTGTAGGCGGCATCAACTGGGCCGGTGCCCGTGGAGCAGGCCACGTGCCGCGTGCCGGACTCGTCTGTGACGGTGGCGGTGGCAGTGGGAACCAGGGGGTCCCCGCAGGATACCTGGAGGGCGTTTAGCGTGTAGATGGCCTGGATGTCGCGCTGGCGCTCCTGGACCATGGACTCAAGGTCCTCGTCGTAGACCTCCTTCTTCTGGTCTGCGATCTCGAGGAAGCGCTGGTAGACCTCATCGAACTCGGCATCTGGGAAGCTGTAGCCCAGCTCGCCCAGACGGTGCCTGAGGGCGGCGTGGCCCGAGCGGGCCGAGAGGATGATCTCGGAGCCGGCAGCCCCCACGTCTGCGGGGTCGATGATCTCGTAGGTGTCGCGAGCCTTGAGGACGCCGTCCTGGTGGATGCCCGAGGAGTGGGCGAAGGCATTCGAGCCGACGATGGCCTTGTTAGCCTGGACCTGCATGCCCGTGATGCGGCTCACGAGGTGCGAGGCGCGGGTGAGCTCCTTGGTCACGACGTCGGTGTGGGCGTCGAGCTCGTCGCCATGCATCCGGATGGCCATGACGACCTCCTCGAGCGCCGTGTTGCCCGCCCGCTCGCCCAGGCCGTTGATGGTGCACTCGACCTGACGGGCTCCGTTCTTGACACCGGCGAGCGCCAGTGCCGTCGCCATGCCGAGGTCGTTGTGGGTGTGAACCGAGATGGTGACGTTCTCGATGCCGCGAACGTTGTCGGCAAGTCCCTTGATGCGCGCGCCAAAGTCCTCGGGCATCTGATAGCCGGTGGTGTCGGGGATGTTGACGACGGTGGCGCCGGCCTCGATGGCCGCCTGGATCACGCGCTCAAGGAAGCGCTGGTCAGAGCGGCCCGCGTCCTCGGCATAGAACTCGACGTCCTCCACGTAGCGCTTCGCGTAGCTCACGCAGTGGATGGCCCGCTCTATGCACTCGTCCTCGCTTATCATGAGCTTATCGCGCAGGTGCTGCGGAGAGACGCCTAGGCCCGTGTGGATGCGGGGGCGCCTTGCGGTCTTGAGCGCCTCGGCCGCGCGGTCGATGTCCTCGTCGACGGCTCGCGTGAGGCCGACGATGACGGCGTCGTCACCCGCAAGCCGACCAATCTCCTGGACGGAGCGAAAGTCACCGGGGCTCGAGATGGGAAACCCCGCCTCGATGACGTCCACGTGCATGCGCAGGAGCTCCTGAGCTATGACGAGCTTCTCCTCGGTGTTCATCGAGGCGCCGGGAGACTGCTCGCCGTCGCGCAGCGTCGTGTCAAAAATGTCAATCTTTCTCGTCATGGTCCTGCTCCTTGGGTCTGTGGTGTCCGAACGGGGCATGCTGCCAACCAGTACCTTGCGTATATGGGAAGGGCGTAGTCGAGCGTAGCGGGGGGCGAAACTGCCTGGAGGCGGAGGCTAGAGGCGCGCGTGGCGGGGTGACGGCATACGCCAAACCCTGAGGCCAGCACGCCTACGCTAGAAGGAGGCCCGTAAGGGGCAAGCTAATCTCGGCGACGGCAGCCGGAATCTCAAGGGACATGACCAAGGACGCGAGCGATACGCTGCGCGTGACTCCCTTGCCCTTTATGGTCCCGAGATCGAACATCTGCCTCTTTCCACGAACGCCAACGTCCTCATACGGGACGCTCGACCCCACTATCGCACGAACCTGCGGCTCCTCACGTGAGGAACGCCACCGTTTGCAGGAACGTAACATTGTCTGGCGCAGGTTGGACGAGCGGGGCGCTGGTTGGACCACGCCTGCGAGAGGACCCCTCGCGCCCGAGGGGTCCTGGCTGGCGATAGCTGGGGCCGACGGGCGGCACGCAGGCGATGGGGCCTTACCGCCCGGCGCGCCTCTCATGGGCCGAGCTGGACCGTCTTGGTAGCGCCGTCGCAGGAGAGCGTGTGGGTGCCCGCCCTCAGGTAGAAGTGGACGCCCCCATCCTCGTTGCGCTCGAAGATGTGCAGGTCAGCAGCCGACCTCCCGTCGACAGAGAGCGTGGAGAGATCGCCCACGTGCTCAATGGCGCAGGGCCAGACCCGCTCCGTGCCGTCGGTGGGCCAGATCGGGTCGGCCGTGGCCCCCACCCCGTTTCCTATGCCGTCCTTGCAGGGCTCGCCGGGCACGGCGTTGACGGCCCCTCCCGTGATGGTCACCGCCACGCCCGCCGTGTCAGCGAGGCCGCCGGACCAGCCCCCGCCGATGCCGGCCGCACCGTGACCCCCGTAGGCGTCCACGGTGCCGCCCCGGATGCTTACCGGCCCTCCCCAGATGGCGGGCGCGGCGCACCCGGGCCACCCTGAGGAGCCCGGCACCTGGGCCTTGACCGAGACCCTGCCGCCGGAGACGTCGAGGGCGCCATGCAGGCCCATGTTCGTCTGCCCGTCGAGCGGCCTCACCACGAGCGTGCCCCCCGTCACCTGCGTCTTGTCGGCGTCCACGCCCGCAGAGAGCAGGCCGCCGGCCGCGACGTCCACCAAGCCGCCGCTGACGCGCAGCTCCTTGGCCGCGACGCCTGCGGCGTAGCGCGTCCCGGTCACACTCACCTTCGCGTCGCCCGAGAAGCTCACCGACTCCGCCGCGATGCCGTCAGCCTGGAAGCCGCCCGTGGCCGTGACCTCGCCTCCCGACACCTCGACGGAACTCCCCTCCCCGAAACCGCCGTAGTTGTGCCCCCCGATCCCGCTGGAACTCCAGTTGCCGCGCGCCTCCACCTTCCCGCCGCGTATGGTTATGGGCGCCGGGCCCTTGCTCCGCCCGGCAGAGCAGCACCCTATCGCCGAGGTGATGGTGACGCCCTCCTCGATCGACGCCTTGACGGTGCCGCCGTCGATGACGATGGGACCATTGGTCTGGTCGCTGCCGCCCCCTATGGCTGCGGCCATGTTCAGGCCCCCACCCCGGGCGACGGCCTCCACGGTGCCGCTCACGAAGGTGATCGAGCCCGAGGCCTCCTGCGCCGACCCGCCCACGACGGCGCCCCTGCCCGCCGACTCGGCGCGCAGGCTGCCCCCCGAGAACGACTGGAAGACCACAGAGGCGCCCTGCGGCACGCGCACGGTCGCCGCCGTGGCCGAGCGCCCGATGGCCTCGGAGGACCCGCGCAGCCTGACGCGGACCGACGCCGACGGCGAGAGGTCGAGCAGAGGGCGGTCGCCATCGAAACGCACGCCGTCCAGGGTCACGTCCCACGCCCCCTCGCCCGCCACCCTTATGGAATGGGCCGTAGCCAGGCCATCTGCCTGACGCACGATGACGGACTGAGAGGCGGAGCGCAGCTCGGAGCCCGAGCTGTCATAGCCGTGCGCGCCGTCAGGGCCCAGCTCCACGTCACCGCGGTCGAGCCACAGCTCGGAAATGCTGCTGTCGGCAGGGGGCAGCCAGGCGACCGCCGCCTCCGCGTTGAGCGCACCATGGCCGTAGGTGTCGTCACGCCCCACATTACCAAGGTCGCGCGCGGTGGCCTCCAGAGCCCGCTCGATGAGGTCGGGGCCCCAGGACGGGTGCTCGACCCTGAGGAGCGCCGCTGCGGCGGAGACCTGCGGGGTGGCGAAGGAGGTGCCCGAAACCATGGCGTACTGAACACCCGTCGCGAGCGGGCTTGACGTCGTGTACACGCCCACGCCCGGAGCGCAGAGGTCGACGCGGGGGTTGTGGTTCGAGTCGGGGGCGATCGTGTCCGACGCGTCTATCGACCCGACGCTGATGACGTCGTCGAAGCATGCGGGATACCTGTATATGTGAAGCGGCCCCCCGCTCATATACTGGTTTCCCGCAGCCGCAACGAGCACGGTCCCCTTCGCGCGCAGGTCGCTCACCAAACGCTGCGCCTCTACGGAACTATTTGGAGAACTGAAGCTCATATTCACGACCTGGACTTGCTGCTGGTGATTATCGATGTACTCGAGTGCTCTACGAACGTACCACCATTTGATATTACCGACATCGTCCTTGATGCGTATCGGCAGCACCTTGGCGTTGTACGACGCCCCGTCGATGCCGGTAAAGTCACCGGCGACGGCGGAGGCCACCCCTGCCACCTTAGTGCCATGTCCGTCCTTGTCAGTGAAGCTAGGAGCGGGCGGGGAGTCCTTCCCCTTTGTGACGTCAATGCCCGGCAGGAGGTTGCCGATAAGATCGGGGTGTCCAATGTCGCAGCCCGAGTCCAGGACCGCGATCGTCGCCCTTCCATTGCACTTGACCGTGTTCCACGCGCCTATGAACCGCGACGTCCTGAGGTAGTATTGCTGCGGCAGGTACGCCAGCTCCGCGGACTCATCCCCCTCAAGGTAACACATCCCGTTGAGGTCCACGCTCACGACGCCGGGGCAGGACCTGAGCTCTGCGGCGAGGGCCTCGAGCGCCTCCTGGTCGGGCGCGTCGGGGAAGTAGCACACCGCGTATGCCGGGCCGTCGTCGCGGAGCCAGAAGAAGTCGTAGCCCCACACGCCGCCGCGCGCCCACACGATCTCGTGGGCCGCGAGCTCGCCGATGCCCCGGTCGAAGCAGATCATGAGCACGCCGCGCACGTAGTCGCCCTCCACGACGGAGGGCAGCTCGTTCTCGCTCGCCCCCAGCTCGGCCCAGGCCCTGTTGTACTCCTCGAGCGTCGGCCACTCGTCGGGAGTATGGGACCCCTCGCCGTTGGGCCCCACGAAGCCCCTCGACTGCCCGGGCCACTCCTCCACGCCGCCCGCCGGCGCCTGCCCCGCGCCCGGCTGTGGGACCTCGCCGCCCGGGCCCGGCGCCTGCGCCGTGCCGTTTGCCGGCCCCTGCGCCGCGCCCGGAGTCCCTGAGGCCTCCGGGACCTCGCCCCCCTGCCGCGCGCCCGCAGGCGCCTCCTGGCCCTTACCCTGCACGTCCGGGCCGCGCCACGCACCCCAGACCCCCCACGCGACAGCAGCGGACACCGCCAGCAGCGCGACGGCGAGAGCGACGGCGCGGCGCCTCCCCCGCCCTGCAGATGGACTCTCAGTAGTAGAAGCGACGCTGCCCGGCATGGCGACCGACCTCCCCCGACGCGGCCTGCGGCGGGCGGGCGCCCGCCGTCTCAAGCTTACCACAAGGATGCGACAAAGACACAAAATAGTTTCCCCGCAGCCTGCGGGGGCACCCCGCCGGCCGAGCCATGCGACCGCTCACGCCCGCGGAGGGACCCGGCAGAGCGAGGGGCCCGGCGCTAGCCGCGTCAGGTGTTTTGGTTCAATAAGAACTGCGCATTTGGGACTGCGGTGGGAATCTTGGACCAAGACTCCCACCGCAGTCCCATGAGGGCAAGTACGTCACGGTATCCAGCGATCTCCTGATCGTTGCGGTTCTTCGGCCGTGCGTGGTTTGCCACAATCTCCCAGGCGCTTCTTCGACGTCGAGATGCCCTCTATCCGGTTCGACGCGTCGGTGCTCTGGGCTTTCGCGAACTCGCAGAGCGATTCGAGCACGTCGGGTCGTGCCTGGAGGTAGAGTACCTGCTTGCCCCTGTACTCGTACAGCGCGGTCAGCGCCTGCACGACCTTGGGATCATCCAGAACCTTTGACGCATCGTTAAAGAAGAATTCTCGCATACCGAATCCTTCTCTGGAGGCTTCGTGAGCTCGTATGGATAGGTAGTTGCGTCACCGTCCCGGTGGCGTGAGCCTCAGGTCCGAGCTCTCTGACATCACGGGGCCATGGGGCCGTCGATATCGTGGGACCCGTGGCCCCACCCGGTCGCGCGGGCGGCCGTGAGGACGCAGGAGTGTACACAGATCGACGAAAATGGCCTCTCGGCGCCATTTTGGGGCATTTGTGTACACTGTTGCGGCGCGAGTTGCGTCGGGTGGCGCGAGTGGCGCCGCCGCTCGGTTGGCGTCTTCCCAAGGCATCAACCCACACAAACCCTCGAGGAGTCCGTCTTCATGTCCAGGAGGTCTAACTTCGTGTATGCGCTACGCACTGGCAGACCTCACGGCAGCAACGGCTGCGGCTATCTTGTGCGGGTCCTTGACACGATTCGTCTCGAGGGCCGTATTCATGTCGATGCCCCAAGGGCTCAGACGCTCCATCGCGTCTGGTATGGTATGGACCGAAAGGCCTCCCGCTAGGATGTAGGGCCTCTTGACCTGCCTGGCAAGCTCCCAGTCAAAGGGGACACCTGTACCCCAGCCCGCACAAAGCAGCACCAAGTCCGCCGTACTCTTGTTGGCGCGCTCGACGTCACTGGGACCACTCATGCGGATGGCCTGGATGATGGGCAGGTCCGCAAGCTCGCGCAGGAAGGTCATGTAGGCGTTGCCCTCAGTGCCCTGGAGCTGTATGACGTCGAGCATCTCGTCGGCGACCTCAGAGACAAAGCCCAGGGGCTGATCAAAGAAGACGCCCACAGCAGGGATGGTCGGATCGAGCAGTGACACGAGCCGCCGCAGGCGGTCGCGGTCGACGTGGCGGCGCGAGCTTGGCCAGTTGACCGTGAAGCCACAGAGGTCGGGCCTCGCCTCGTTCACCGCCCTAATGTCCTCGTCTCGAAACATGCCGCTCAGCATGACGCGCGCACGGGGATCCTGGCCATACAAGATGTCGTGAGTGATGATCGTCGTGGTCCTGCGCCCAAGCATGCCCGGCTCCTCTCACCATGGGTCTCCTGTAGGAAGGATAGCATCTCGACTGTAGATTTCGCCTACGGCTCGTAGCCCCAATAAGCCCAAAGCCTTCTTGCGAAAACGTCACCGTCTGTCGTGGACCCAAGGTAGGCCGGGGACCGGCGCTGCGATCAACACGTAGGGCACGACCGGGACCACCCAGCGGCGCACCTCGCGCCGCCGGGTGCGTCTAACGCGGCTCGACTCCCTGGGCGAAGGCGAGGATCATCTCGTTCGTGAGGCTCGAGCTGTCGCGGTCGCGCTGCTCGCCTAACCTTCGAAGAAGCTCCTCTCGCCCGAGCCAACGACCAGAGGAAAGCTCCTTGCCATCGACGCGAATCGTCGAGTCGCCCTCCACATCGCAGAAGTATCCCGAGAGCAGCGCATCCGAGAAGGGCCAGGGTTGGCTCTTGTAGTAGCGCAGCTTCCCTACGTGAAGCCCCACCTCCTCCATCACCTCGCGACGCACCGTCTCCTCGAGGCTCTCCCCCACCTCGACAAAGCCGGCGACGAGGGCGAGGCGGCGGTAGCCCCGCGCATACCTGGTGAGCAGCAGCCTGTCCTCGTGCCTCACGCCCACGATGACTGCGGGGTTGATGCGGGGGTAGACGACATTTCCGCAGGCAGAGCATGCAAGCTCGCGACGGTTGGACACATGTCCCAACTCGCAGCCACAACGTCCGCAAAAGCGGTTGAGACCGTACCAGCCAAAGAGCTGGTGTCCCGTGACGCCCGCAAAGGCAAGCCAGCGCGGAGAGGCCCGCCGAAAGACGACAAGCGGCTCGAAGCCAAAGCCCTCAGGCGTGGCAAGAAGGTCGTTCTCCACGAGGAAGAACGCGTGCCCATCGACAGCGAACAGGTAGCGGCAAAAGAGGTTCCGCACAGGCACGTCCCAGTCACCCACGCGTGGCAACACGAGGTCGCCCGATCGCCACCCCACGAGCGCCTGCCCCTTGCGATATGCGAGCGCATAGGACAGGGCATCTGGCTCGATCGCCCGGTACCCGTTGTCAAAGCTATGATCACCGATGTCTTGGATCATCTTGGGCCTCTCCCTCACCTGCACACGCGTCCATCGCCAAGGCCGACGACGGCAGCCCTCGCTACAGCATCTGCTGGTAGATACCCTTGAGGGCGGGGTACATCTGATGCCAGGTAAAGTAGTGGCCCTGGTAGGAGGCGATGATTCTCCTGTCAGGCCAGACCGTCTCCTTGAGGTGGACGAGCCTCCTTGAGCAGTCCTTGACGCTGGGATAGACACCGCATGCTACGCTTGCGAGCATGGCCGCGCCAAAGGCGGGAGCCTGCTCGGTCTGGGTGATGATCAAGGGGATGCCCAGGATGTCCGCCACGATGGAGTTCCACAGGCGGCTGTGGGTACCGCCACCGCAGATAGTCGAGGCGTTCACATCTACCTCCTCCGCACGCGCCACCTGCAGACAGTCACGCAAGGCAAAGGCGACGCCCTCCAGGACGGCCTGCGTCATGTCGGCACGCGTCGTATCCATGCGCATACCCACGAAGGCGCCTCGAGCTCGCGGGTCGTTGTGCGGTGTCCTCTCGCCCATAAGGTAGGGCAGGAAGTAGACGCCGTTCTGGCCAAGATTGGACTCTTGGATGCGCTCTTCCTCCGAGGGGTAGTCCCTTGTGCCAACGACGTCCTCGACCCACCACCTTGCGCAGCCTGCGGCAGAGAGGATGCAGCCCATGAGGTTCCAACCGCCGTCTGCGGAGCAGAAGGCGTGCAGCTGGTTCTCCTTGTCGCAGAGGTAACCTTCCGTGGGGATGAGGATGGTGCCAGCCGTACCCATCACGATGTTGCAGTGGCCGGCACCCACCGACCCCGTGCCCACGGCGGCAGCCGCGTTGTCGCCTGCGCCGGCACAGACCTTCACGCCGTGGGGAAGACCCAACGCATCCGCGACATCGGGCATGACCTCCCCTATGACCTCGGAGCTCTCGAAGAGCTCGGGCACCTGGCGCTCGCGCAACCCGCAGATGGAAAGCATGGTCTTGCTCCAGCGCTTGTGCTCCACGTCCAAAAGCAGAGTGCCCGACGCGTCGGAGAAGTCCGTGGAGTGCACACCGGTAAGACGGTAGTTAACGTAGTCCTTGGGGAGCATCATTCTAGCCACGCGGCCGAAGTTCTCGGGCTCCTCCTCGCGCATCCACAGGAGCTTCGGTGCGGTGAAGCCGGTGTAGGCGACGTTTCCCGTGTGCCGTGCGAGGGTAGCGCGACCCACGTCGTGGTTGAGGTAGTCAACCTGGTAGCGTGTGCGGCTGTCGTTCCAGAGTATGGCCGGGCGAATGATCCTATCGTTCTTGTCCAGGGTGACGAGCCCGTGCATCTGGCCGCAGGCTCCCATGCCCTTGACCTCACCTGCGTCAAAGCCATCGAGCAGCTCGGGGATGCCCGCGCACACGGCCTTCCACCAGCTCTCTGGATTCTGTTCGCTCCAGCCCGGCTCGAGGAAGCAGGTGGGATACGTTTTCTGTACGAGCCTGAGGACACTGCCCTTCTCGTCCATAAGAAGGAGTTTGGTTGCTGACGTGCCAATATCTATTCCTATAAAGTACATGACTACCTTTCCTGAAAATACAATGACTATTCTGATAATATCCCTTATATGATAGGTCACACGGGAGAGGGAAGCCACCCTGCGGGAGGAGGTCCACATGTGATGGAGTGCGGGGCTACGGTGGGGCGGCCGATCTGGCGGAGCCGCCGTCGGTCTGGCGGAGCGGCCGTCGGTCTGGCGGAGCGATCGTCGGTCTGGCGGAGCGGCTCACGAAAAAACGCAGTCTGTGTGTACGTTGGTGGGCAAAGTGCGCTTTTCCGTGAGAGTAGTGGGTCAGAGTGCGCTTCTTCGTGAGGGCGTCTGCACAGAATGCGCTTTTTCGTAGAATGCGCTTTTCCTCACCTGGGCAAACGCGGCGTCGCCTCACGAAGAAACGCATTCTGGGCGTGGGCCCTCACGGAAAAGTGCATTCTGGAGTTGGTGCCTCACGGAAAAGCGCATTCTGGGTGGTTTAGGGATCGTAGGGTGCGCCTTTTCGTAACGCCCTCACGGAAAGGCGCAGTTTGGCCACCGGCGCGAGGGCAGGATGCGCTTTTCGGTGAGACGCCGGTTGGAGAGTGCGCTTTTCCGTGACCCTGCGGATGCAGAGTGCGCTTTTTCGTGAGGGCGGTGGGTCAGAGTGCGCTTTTCCGTGAGACGCCGGCTGGAAAGTGCGCTTTTTCGTAGAATGCGCTTTTCCTCACCTGCGCAAACGCGGCGTCGCCTCACGAAGAAGCGCATTCTAGCCGTGGTGCCTCACGGAAAAGCGCATTCTGGCTGTGGGCCGAATTTGCCTGTTGGGATTCCGCCTTCGGCCGTCACGGAAGACGATCTGGGGTAGCTGGCAGCGCGAACGGAGCACCAAGGGGCTTTCTCGGAACAGCATGCATTGTCACTCAGCGGTGAGTGTACGGGCGGGGCGTTCAGGGGTGAGCAGCAATGCGGGCCGAAGCGACCTTTTGACCTGCGGGAGCCGCGTCGACGTTGGGGCGCCCCTCGACCGAACATTCATTGGGTCTTACCGAGAACGGCCTTCCGCGAGGGGGATCTCTTTGCAGGCTGGACGATCTTTTTCCTACAGGACGGTTTCTCGGCTGGTCAAACTGATGTGTCCCGCGTCCCCCAGCACGTACCGCTCCTTCTACGTTCATCTCGAACGGATCGTCCCGTCCGCATCTGCAGTCCAGCATGCCAGAGCTGTCTATGCAGCATTGCCGCGATCCTCTTTGCGCTTGAGTACGGCGCCTGCCTTGCTGTCGAGCGACGGGAAAAGCAGCAGCATCTAAGTATGGGACACTGCAAAGTATCGTGGCACCGCAGCGTTCATCTTGGCATTTGCTGTGTTCAACTTGTCTATATTTGTAGGAGAAGTATACTTGTATATGTACTTGCGCGATGAGGAGAACGGTTATGGCACAGATTTCGCTCTATGTGGACGATGGGGTTCTCGATAGTCTCAAGCAGCGAGCTGCGGCAGAGGGTATCTCCGTCTCCAAGCTCACGGCACGGATTATCGAGGCAGACCGGTGTTCCTCGGTCTGGCCTGACGGCTGGTTCGACCTCTATGGAAGCGTCTCGGGTTTTCCCGACACAGACGATTCCATTCTCGATCCATCCCTTGACGATGCCTGCGACTGGTTCGTTGGCGAGACATTCGAGGAGGTCCAAGGCGCATGTACCTGCTCGATACAAACATCATCGTAGAATTTTTGCGCGGACGGCTGCCGCACGCCTATCGAGTCTTCATGCGCTCAGACCCACGCATGTTCGCAGTCCCAGCGATTGTGGAGGCGGAGCTTTGCTATGGCGTCGAACGAGCAAAGGGCCCCACAAAGGAACGGATGATAGTCGGACGTTTTTTATCCCCGTTCAAGATTGCTCCCTTTGACTCGCGCTGTGCCGAGCATTATGGCCGCATACGCGCCACACTTGCTTCAAAGGGCAAGACGATCGGACCGAACGACCTACTCATCGCTGCCACGGCCCTTGCCAACGGGGCTGTGCTCGTCACTCGCAACGCGCGCGAGTTTCAGCGCGTGCCAGGCCTTACGGTAGAGGTGTGGGACGAGGCCGAACCCTAAGCTCACCCGGGTAAGGCGTCTGGAATCGCCGCCATACGAGGTTTCCTTCTCTCTCGTGTCAAGAAAACTACGCACCGCACCACAACAAGTTGCCAAAACGCTCTCCGAGCGGGTCCTCGCCCCGTATCGCAACGATACTTTGGTTCTTCGGGTAATAGCTGGGATAGACGCGCAAGATCGCGTCTTGCACAAGCCTGAAGATAGCACCGACGCCTTACGCCCCTGCTTGAATCCATCGCATAGTTGCCAGCCTTTTCGGTTACCTAGAGAGCACGGTGAGGGTGAACTGCCCTGCCTTGCGGTTCTCGGGGTTGAGACGCATCCACGAGCTGTCGTTGGGATCGGACAGTGCCTCCGCCACGGCCCTCAGCCGCTTCCTGTCCGAGCCGTGCAGGCGCTCGATATAACCTTTGTGGTCGGTGACCAAGCTGGCAAGCAGGGCGATATCGTCGAGGTGACGGTGCCTGTCGCGCCTGTCCGCGCAGTAGGCCGCGCTCTTCAGGACCAGCGCGCCCAGGAGATCGGGGGTGCGTATCCGGATGGACCCGTCCTCATGCGCGAGCGCAAGATCCATGCCCCGCTCGATCGCCTGCGCGCCGCCTGCGATCTCCATCATCGGCCACCGGTTCACCTTGGCGGATCTCGCCTTGCCGGAGGGCAAGTGGTCGGCCACCAAGATGTCTACGATACGCGCTCCGCAGGTCATACGGTGGAAGGCGGTGCCGCGCAGACCGGGCTCCTTGAGGGCAAATCCCATGTTCCCGAGCTGCCTCACCACCGCAGAGATGTTCGAGGTCGATGCCATGACGTCGACAAGGACGTCAACGTCCACGGTCGAGCGGGACTGGTATCCGGCGATCATCGCGTGGGCCTGCGTCATGAGCCCGCCGATGAGCATCCACGATCCCTCCGGCAGGTTTCCCCCTAGCTCTATGACGATGTCCCACGGCTTCATGAGCTTGGAGATCTTCAGCTCAGCGCATCCCATCAAGAAGTCCTTCCAGGTAATCGAGTCCGCACCTTCGCTCGCGCACGTCGACCGACATCGCCAGGTCTGCGGCAACGACGGGCTCGGGCATCTCGGTCATGTCCCCCAACGATGCCGGCAGGTCCTTCGCATATCTCACGATACACGGCCCGGAGGTGTCCTCCACGAGGAAGAAGTCGTGCTCGAACTCCTCTGCTGTTCTTCCAATCGAATAGCCGTCCAGCACCGGGGTCGTCGGGGTCAAGCCGAGCTCGGCGACGAAGGAAGAGGCCATCCCCGTGGCGACAAGCGCCTCCCTCACGTCGTCCTCGAGAGAGGGCGATACGAGATACCCCCTCGCATCCATCCTGTTGCGGGCGAGCCAGACGAGCTCCTCCGCGCCGATGTCCTTGAGCTTCAGGAAAAGGCGCCTCCTCTTGTGGTACTCGAGCCACGAAACGTCGTCTCCGCCGAGTGCCAGCAGCGCGGCCCAGGCGGTCTGCGGGCTCCATGGCCTTCCCTTGAACGGGAAGAGCGCCTCATGGGCATGCACGCTGTTGGGATCGACGACGAGCTCACCCGAGTCGGTCTTCTGCGCGTGGAGGGTGCCGTTGCGCACGAGTCTCGCGACCTCGTGCCTACCGACGCCGAGCAGCCTCGCCGCCTGCGAGGCCGTGTAACCGGATGCTATGTCATGTGCTCTTTCCATTTGCATATATGATACCGCATGTTACTACATATGCAAACCTAGCCCAAGGGAACTGCTGCGTTGCGAAAGCTAATCCAGGCCCGCTAGGATAGCATCCAGCAACTAACCTGCCTTGTCTGCTCCATCCGAAAGGAGGGCGTCCACAACGAGCTCCTCGGTCGTCGGGCCCATGTCCGACAGGCCCCACCTCCGCCTGCAGGCGACCGGCTCGGCGTCCGCCTCCTCAAGGTGGCGCAGGATCCTCTCCTCGGGCTCGTCCTTGCTGAATACCCGGATACCGCGCAGCGTCCGGCGGGCCGTCCTCGAGAAGAGGCCCTCGACCAGGTCCTGCCGGAAACCACAGCTTGGGCGCGGACACGAGCTCGAGGTGACCCGGGACGTACGGCAGTAGCGCCTTGCCTTCGCGGGGGTACGCGCCGAGACGTCGCCGGGCACGATCCGTATCAGGTCGCCCTTCGGGTACCTGCCGCGTGGGATCCCGGGAAACCCGGCGTAGTCTGGGCCCTCGTGCGTCTCGCCCGCGAGGGAGGCCGCCTCGCCGGCCGGCAGGTCGGTCGAGGCGAGGAGCGACAGGGCATCAGAGTCTCCCGTGCCCGTGGTCGCGCCTGACCGTGCCCCTGCCGCCCACGCCGGGCCACAGGTCGGGGACGCCGTAGTCGCCTGCGCATTCAACCTCTTGACGCCTACCGCCGGTCCGCGCCGGCCTCCTCTAAGACGGCCTTGGTTTGCGTTGCGTCACTCGCTCCCAAGAGGTAGGTTCTGCCGTCTCCCGTGCGGACGAGGAGCCATGGACCGACCTCGGGGTCTAGACACACTTTGAGCGTCCCGTACCGCTCGCTCGAAAAGTCACCTTCGAGGAAGGTCTCCGCAGCGCCGCCGAGGGTGCGCGTCATCTGGGGAAGCTGGTCGATCAGCTCTATGGACACCACGTCGTCCATGTCAATTTCGTAGCTCGTCAGTGAGTGGCGCGCATGGATTGCCTGGCCAGAGAGCTCGAGTGTGACGGGCGTGCCAAAATCGTCCGCCATGAGCGCCCCCGCCACAGGCAGACAGAGCAGCAGGAGTGCAAGGGCGGCCATGATTGCCTTGCCCGCTGGCCGTGCCAGATTTATTGACGTGTTGACGCCCACGCGCTCGTTCACCATGAGCTTGGCATCGTCCGGGTTGTAGTAGAGGATACCAAAGATCCAGCGATCATCCTCGTCCACGTAGAGGCCTTCGCCACTGGCCTTCGTGAGGCGCTCCTGTAGGCCACGCATGCGCATCTCGGTCGCAAACGCTACGATTCCAAGGACCGCACAGGGAAGCATCATGCCGATAAGGTATAAATCGGTTGAACCCCGAAAGAGAAGCTGCGCCCAGCTCATGAGCGCGAAGGATGCTGCCATGACGAGGTACACCCTCGCCCAGGCGCGCCGGCGGATGCGTGTGAGCGTCTGCGTGAGGGTGGTGTTGTCGTCCACTACCTCGCTGCGGTCGCGGTAGCACCAGCGGAAGGTCACCCACACCATGAGCACGCACGCGGCGAACAGCAGGTAGACCACTAAATTGTTACGGTCGAGCAGGGCGGGAATCAGGCTTACAGCACAGATGAGAACGAACCATATGCCTGAGACCCGCGTGTACGGCTGGGCGGCCGCGCCGATGTCAGCAACTGTCACATGCCGGCCTCTGCCCATCTCCTCGCGGCGCCACCCACGCTCGTCCTTGAGGCCGGCGAGCTTGTGGTTCGCGAGCGCGAAGACGGTCTCTGGGACGACGCAGGCGGCGAGAATCCAAAGCGTCCAGCACACTATGAGCGGACCTGCCCATGCACGAAGCGTCCCCGCCGCCGCACATGCGAGTGCGACGGCCACGAGCACGATGGTGCAGGCTAGTTGTTGGCGGCGGTAGTTGGTGAGGATGGCCACAACCTGGCCGTCGTCGCGCGCCTCATGCGGGAGCGTCACGCCGATGACGATATTCTTCTTGAACCGTGCGCTGTTCCTGAGCACCCACCATGCGAGAAGGGGAATCCAACTGCAGGACAACCACATCACGGAAACGGTACTCATCGCAATCTCCTATCTCTCTGGGATGAAACGTCGTCCAGCAGGCGCCCGCAAAGCGCAAGCACGTCCTCACCCGACATACCGCTGGCGACGAGTTCCGCCAGGCGCAGGCGTAGCGCCTCCACGGTGCCGGGGTCGGGGCCTGAGCTGCCATTGGGCTCACGCACGAAGGTGCCACCCCTCCGGTCGCCGCGCACGTGTCCCTCCTGCTTGAGGAGCTGGTAGGCCTTGCTAACGGTCATGACGTTGACGCCGCACTCCGACGCAAGGGCGCGCACGGTCGGCAGGCGCTCGTCAGGTGCGAATTCGCCCTCGGCGATGCCCCGCACGATCTGGTCACGGATCTGCTGATAAATGGGTGTCGCGATCGAGAAGTCCAGTTGCAGGAGCATAGCGCAAGCCTCCGATAATCCCTGTAGTATCTGTATTAAGTATACTAATACAGTATAGGCAAAAATACAAGCAGGGAGGGAGAGGAGGCGCCGTAGTGATTACCCACGCCGTAAGCGACCACCAGTCACGGGCATGCGACCACCCAATCGCGATCATGTGACCATGCAAACTCGGCACTCATCTCGGAATCGTACGGCGGGCTCGGCACCTTCTTCGCAAAGACACACGCGTCCAGGGGCGGTAACCTCATCCTCGTCGGAAGGAGCCAGACAAAGCTCGACGGGCAGGCGTCGGAGGCGGCAACCAGACATGGCGTCACGGCGCACACCATCAGCCGCCGATCTCTCCAAGGCCGAGGACGTCCAAAGGGTCTACGACACCTGCAGGGAGAGGGACTGGCAGGCCGACGTCCTCATCAACAACGCCGGCTTCGGCGGCCAGGGCAGAGACGAATGCCGTCACCCTCTCGGATGCCGACCTCGCCCCTCCCTTCGTCAGCCACGACGACGCCATGTGGCCCTACTTCGAGCCTGAGCTGGCACGCCGCCTTGAGGAGCTCGACGTGGACGACTCCGCCTCCGCCCGCGCGTGCGGTGCCCCGGCCGACCCCGCTGTCGACGGATGGCTGCGGGGGTCGGCGGGGCGGCTTGGCGTGTCTTCCCGCACCCTGCGGCGCGGGATCGCCGACGAGGGCACCACGTTTCAGAGGCAGACGGGCTCCGCCCGCGAGGCGCCAGCCCAGCAGCGCAAGGCGATGCTCGCAAGCGGCGCGAGCGGGAGAGGCGGGAGCACCTCGAGCAGAGACGGGAGAAGCGCGGGCGCAGGGCGGGCGGCAGGGACCCTCCGCCAGACGGCGTTTCCCCCCTCGCGCCTCACTCGCCGGCAGGGGACAGGATCTGGCTCATGAGCTCGATCTTCCGCTCGAAGATCTCGGCCGGGATCAGGACGAACCCCTCGTCGTCGTCGCTCCCGAGGATGAGCCTCTGGCCCGCGCGAAGGCCGAAGTGGTCGCGCGCCGCCTTCGGGATGACGATCTGGCCACGCTCGTTCACGCACACGGAGCCCCATATGTTCTTGCCCTTTGGCGCGGGAGGCAACACGCGGCCGTCGTCCATCTCCTCGGTCCTCAGCAGGGCGTCCACCGTGGTGCCGTACTCCCGCGCCAGCCGGGCACACTTCTCGACGTCGGGGATGGTGGCGCCGCTCTCCCACTTCGCGTACGCCTGGCGGGAGATGCCGACCCTCTCCGCGATCTCCTCCTGCGAGAGGCCGTGGATGCCTCGCAGCATGAGCAGGTTGTCCTTGAGCACGCAAGCCTCCCTACAGGTCTGTCCTCTCGAAGCGCGCGGCGGAGCGTCCCAGCGCGATCCCGGTGAGGACGACATGGCACATCACGCCCGCCGCGAGCAAGCCGAGCTGCAGGGGCAGGCGGGAGAGGCCGAAGGCGTTCAGCGCCCCCAGCCCGGGAACGTGGTGCAGGACCTCGGCGGCCGCGATCACCGCGAACGCAACGACAGTGAAGGTCACGAAGGGCTTCCCGAACTCATGCGACGTCTTGAAGAAGCCCGCGATGAAGATGAGGTTGAACAGCCCGAACATCAGGAACGCCATGCCGAGCGCGAAGGGGTTCGCGTTCATGAGGGCGTTCTTGAGGTATACCGGCGAGTCTGCGAGCACGGTCATGCGAGTGGCCGTCGCGATCGCCATGAGCAGCAGCGTGCAGAGCTCGACGGCGCACGAGAAATACAGCTTGCCCCGTGCCACATCCTGCTTGGGAACGGGAAGCAGCGCCGAGAACACCAGGTCGTTCGCCTCTCGCGCGTTCTGGAAGCTCTGGAAGATGCCGAGGCACGAGAAGAACACGCCGCACAGGATCGGGTATCCGGGGAGGAGGAACATCAGGCCGAACACGATGAAGGCGTACGAGAGCACCGAGGCGGAGAGCCTCATCTCCTTGATCAGCAGGCTACGCATTGCGCATCCCCCCCTCCAGGCGAAGGAAGGACTCCTCGAGCGTCTCGCCCGGCCTCTGATAGCGGTCGGCGAACTCCTCCTTGGACACGCAGGCCACGATCCTCCCCTTGGAGATGTACACGATGTCGTCGGCGCACCGCTCGATGTCGGAGATGATGTGCGTGGAGAAGAAGACGGCCACGCCCATATGCTTGATCTGGTCGAAGAGCCCCAGGAGCTCGTCGCGGGAGAACGGGTCGAGGCCGCTGGTCGGCTCGTCCAGGATGAGGGCCTCCGCGCCGTGGGAGAGGGCGAACAGGAGGTTGCACTTCACCTTCATGCCCTCGGAGAGCTCGTGCGGGGTCTTGCCCTCGTCGAGCGCGAACGTGCGTAGGTAGCCCTCGTACTTCGCGTCGTCCCACGTGTCGTAGAAGAGCTTCATGACGCTCTTGATGTCGCGGATCCTCTTGCGCGGATACCAGCTGATGGTACCCGTGGAGTACCCTATGCGCTTCTTGATCTGCGCCTCGTTGCCCGCGAGCGGCAGCCCGAAGTAGTCGATCTCGCCGCGATCGGGATGGGTCAGGTTCAGCATCGACTTGATGGACGTCGTCTTGCCCGCGCCGTTGCGGCCGATGAAGCCGGCGATTCGCCCCTCGGCAAGCGAGAACGAGACCGCGTCGAGTGTGAAGCCGGGATACGCCTTGGTCAGGTCCCGGACGGTAACGATGTTCATAGCCGCTCCTTAGAGAGTATGATTTCTATGAATACGGTATCGTTTGGTTGCGCTCAGTTCCACCAACAACACGTGGCAAGTATCGGCTATTTTCGTTAGCTTTGGTTGCGTCGCCCACACGGGGACTGAGACGGGAATCCCAGTCCCGGTGATACCCGTGGCAGGGCCGCCGGGCTTGTGCTCCCAGGGCGCATGGTGACCTACGCGTCGCTACGCCTTAACCATGAGGAATGGCCCCGACGTCCCCGCGCCCCCTTGCGTCTTGCGGGGCACGCCTGATATACCATGAGCACAAGGCCCATCACAAACAGCGCGACGGCCAAAGGCGACCAGCCCACGGCCATTCCGCAGAGCGCACCGGGTACGAAGAGTGCCGCACCCAGTATCGCTCTTGTCATGCGGTCGGTGTCAGAGCGCTGCCCGTCCGTCAGGGCCGACACCTGGGTCCTCGAGAGCCTGACGACGAGCCTGCCCGAAGACGCCCTCTCGATGAGGCCGGGAAGCTGCCCTAAGGCCGGGATGGCGGCCTCGCTCATGTCCTTGAGCTGGGATAGCAGGCCAGACGGGCCTTCGGCCCTTCCCTCGCCACCCACCAGGTCCTGTGCGAGGGGAGTGAGCTCGCTGACAAGGTCGATGTCAGGGTTGAGCCTCTGGCAGATGCCCGCGACGGTCGCCACCGCCTTACCTAAAAATGCCACGTTGGCGGGCAGCTGGAACGGCTGCTCGTACATGAAGTCGCGCAGCTCATCACTGTAGTTCTCGAGCGTAGATATGGCCTTGTCGGGATCGCCCACATCAAGGTGTCCGAGCAGCGCCAGTACGGCCTTGGTGAAGCCCTCGGTATCTGTGCCAGGGCGTATGAAGCCAAGATCTCCCAGCCTATCGACCAGGGAAGCCGCGTCCCGCGAGAAGATGGCCGTGACCACTCCCATGAAGCCCTTGCGCATGTCATCGCTGATCGTACCCATCATCCCAAAGTCGAGCAGCACGATCGTGCCGCCAGCTTGCACGTGGACGTTGCCGGGGTGTGGGTCCGCGTGAAAGAGGCCGTCGTAGAGGATCATCTCGGCAAAGACGTCAATGAGGTCCGTCGCGAGCTGGGCTCGGTCGATGCCCATGGCATCCAGGGCACCGATGTCGGAGATGCTGACACCCTCCATGTACTCCATGGTCAAGACCTCGGACGACGAGGTCTCCCGGTGGATGTCCGGCACGGCGACGTTCGGGAAGTCGTGTAGCTTTTCCCTCACTGCCTCGGCGCTTCTGCCCTCGCGCATGAGGTCGAGCTCGGCTGAGACCGTGCGCTCGAACTCGCCATAGAGCTGATCGAAGTCGATGGTGTCACCCAGCCTCGTATAGCGTTGCGCCATCCCAAAGATTGTCTTGAGGGCCGCAAGGTCCGTCTCGATCGTCTCGGCGATATGCGGGCGCAGTATCTTGACGGCCACGCGCTGGCCAGAGACGAGCGTGGCCTCATGCACCTGTCCGAGCGAGGCGGCAGCCAAGGGCTCTCGCTCGAATGTCGCGAAGGCCTCGCCAACCGTTGCCCCGACGCTCTTTTCGAACACATCGGCAATGTCCTCGAACGGCACCGGCGGCACGCTGTCCTGGAGCGCACTGAGCTCCTCGGTGTACTCGCGCGGCAGCATGTCAACGCGAACGCTCAGGTACTGGCCAAGCTTGATGATGAGACCGCCGAGCCCCTCGGCAACTTCTCTGAACCGCCTCGCCTGACGCGCGTAGGTCCTGTGCTCGAGCCTTCTCTGCCTGCCCGCCGAGCGCAGGCGCCTGCCCGCATCGAGCCACCAGAGCTCCAGGCCAAAGCGTGTGAAGAGACGCACGACACGTCCGTAGCGGCCCCTGTCCATGGCTACTCCTTCGACCTGCCCGCGTCCGGAGTCGACCGGGACGCATCGCCATCGGTTGGCCTGGCACCTGCGCCCTCGTCTTCGCCCTCGTCTTCCTCGGGACCCTCGCCCCAAGACATGCCACGGAGATCGCGCGCAAGCCTCTCCAGGCGGCTCGAGCGGGACAGGAGCATGTCGGCAAAGCTGTCAAAGTAGTCAGCACTCACGAGGTGCAACGACCTGCGGCACTCGTTTCCAAAGACGACGAAGCGGTCCCCCGCCTGGATGTTGAGCGCGTCACGCGCCTCACGGGGAACGACGAGCTGACCGCGCCCGTCAACCGTGACGGTGCCCATGATGTGATTCCCATGGGGGCCGCGTGGTCCAAAGTATCCGTTGCCGCGACGATCCCTGCCGCCCTGCGGTCCCGCCCCATGGCGGTGATGATGTGTTGCGTACATCGTGGCTACCTCCTGTGTCATCGTATGTTACCGTACTCTCATTATACCCGTATCTTTCTGATTATCCTGATCAGTCAGTATAATCTTGAGTTCTTATGATGGAAGGGTTGGGAACCCTCAGGCCAACCTCCCTTGAGTCATCTCAGTCCCCGTGAGCAGCGTCGTGATCTTGTCGAACGTATTGCCATCGCGAATGGTTGGCAACGGATAGAGGCCCTCCCACATGGACGGTCTGTGATACGGAGCTCTCAGGTGCTCTAAGCCTGCGGACTTACCCCCAGAACACCGCGTCCCCCACATGTGCCGCTTTGTCGCCCATTGATATACTCCCGGGAGGGTGGGCGAGTCCGCATGCATATGGAGGGCGTAGCGGCCGTCGGGAACGCGCCATCCCCGCCTGTGGCCCTTCGCGATGGTTGTCGCGGCTGTGATCTCGTTCGGCGCGCCGGTCGTGGCGCTCGTCGTTGCGAGAAGGCGACTGCACGTCCAGTTCAAGGCGGTTCTCGTCGGTGCGCTGGTGTTCGTTGTCTTTGCGGGCCTTCTCGAGCAGCTTGTCCATGCGCTGGCGTTCGCCACGTTTCCGAACCTGAGATTCACGCCGGTCGCCTTTGTCCTGTACGCCGCCCTTGCTGCGGGCGTGTTCGAGGAGCTGGGGCGCAGCTGCAGGCTCATGCTCCTGCTGCGGTCTGGGAAGGTGGATCACGGCCTACCCTGCGCCATCGGATACGGCATCGGCCATGGGGAGTCGAGGCCATGATGGTCGTGGGCCCGTAGCCTGTCGGACGCCATGGCCCTATGGTGCCGTTAGGGTCGATAGGTTTTGCTTGTCCGGCCAGCTCCTCGTGGGCATATTGGCGTAGCCGTCCACCCAGCTCCAACCCGATCTCGGCAGGCAGACGACGGGCACGCAGGCCTTGGCCCTGCGGTTGCGTCGGGCCAGAGTGTGCTTTTCCGTGAGGCGGTGGGTACAGAATGCGCTTTTCCGTGAGGTGGTGGGTACAGAATGCGCTTTTCCGTGAGGTGGTGGGTACAGAATGTGCTTTTCCGTGAGGCAGGCCGACGTTTGCGCAGGTGAGGAAAGGCGCACTCTACGGAAAAGCGCATTCTGTGTGCGGCATGCGACGGAAAAGCGCATTCTGGCTGCGCGTTCTCACGGAAAAGCGCACTCTGCGATCCTCAAGCCACCCAAACTGCGCTTTTCCGTGAGGCAGCTGGTCACCCCGTCCGTGAGCTACGCGACGTCGCCCGCCCAGTCGATGTGGTTCTCCATGGCCCCGAACAACAATGCCTGCGCTTCAAGGTCGCGGGCGTGTTCTACTGGCACCCCGTTTCCACGGAGATGCGCATGCTGTTGATCCCACACGTTCGCCTGGGCGCCACCTACCTCCTGGGCCGCTAGAACCCGTGATCGCCCAACCAGCCGAGGGAGCGGAACGGCCAACCGTGGAGGTGTGGCGAAGCCTTTCGATAGCAGAACTGCCTTCCACAGACGTGAAGATGACTGCAGCTCCACAGCCGACGCAGGTATTTCGAAGTCCCTGTTCAGCTGAGGCTCGGCCCATCAGCTTCTCTCCTTGTAATGCTGCGCAGAAAACTTCATGTCGTATCTGGCCGACCGAACAGGGCTACAATATAAGATATGTCTGTAACTGGAGGCTATGCCATGTTATTGAGCGACGGGGAGATACGGGAGCTAATCGAGCAAGATGTGCTCGTTAACGCCGACAAGAACAATGTTGGAACAATCACCTGCGACCTGAGGACCAAGAGATTTGTGTTTTCAGACGGATCGAGCCGTGCAAGTTGCAAGCTGCAGCACGGTGACTCTGCGTTCGTGGAATGTGTCGAGGGCGTGCAACTTCCCCACACCATAGCTGCCCGCGTGCTGCTAAAGAACTCGCGCATCCGTGAGGGTCTTACCTTAGACGCACCGCTCTATTTTCCCGGCCACCGGACGATAGTCTACTATAGGGTGACAAACGTGAGCGCAGACACGATCATATTAGACAGCGCACGACCGATTGCGCAGATCGCATTCGAACGGGTGGAGAAATCCGTGGATAACGCGTACGAAGGCACCTTCCAAGACGAGATGGAGTTTCGCGGGATGGGCCGCTACGAGGACGTCTACCGTGAAGAGATTAAGCAGGTCAAAAGCACAGCTGACGAGATCAAGTTTGTCGAGAGAAGGATGTACAGCAACGTGATGGCAATCATGGCCATCCTAGCGGGCATCTTCACCCTCGTGAGCGTCAACGTCAGGCAGCGTAGGTAGACCTGCAAGCTGTGCTCACGCTCAATCTGACAACCGTGGGCAGCTTCTCCGTACTTGTCGCCCTTATAGGTGTGGTGACAGACAACGTAAAGGGAGAGGGCAAAAAATCCATCTGCATTACCTGCGCCATCGCCGCGCTATGCTTTGGCGCTGCCTTTTTCTGCGCCACGCAGTTGCCGTAGGTACGTGGAGGCTGCATATTGCAGTTTTTTCGGTGTGACGTTCCGCAGTCCGTCGGTGTACCGTTCCATAAGTCATCGGTGTGTGCTTGCATGTGGAACCGGTGCGGACGGGGCGCATGACCGCGTCCACACCGGCGATTTCGCTGTTCTGGGGCTGACTTAGCTGATGTCGCTCATGCGCTTGCGCATCGACTCGCTGCCCTCGACATGGATGACGTACGAGTTATGCACGATTCGGTCGACGATGGCCTCGGCTATCGCATCCCCGCCGAGCTTTTTTGCCCAGCCGCCGGCGGCGAACTGGGAGCACAGCATCAGCGAGCCTCGCGTGTTGCGCGCCTCGACGATCTCGAGCACCTCACGCGCCTCGCCCTCCTTGAGCGGCTCGAGCATCCAGTCGTCGATGACAGGCAGGTCGCACTTGACGTACTTCTTCTTCGACTTGGCCCATTCCTCGTCCTTCCTCACGCACAGGTCGTCGAGCATCTCGGGCAGGCGCACGTAGCGTACGCCGAGGAACGCGTTGCAGGCGGCCACTCCCAGCGCGCATCCGATCCAGGTTTTCCCGTTATGTAAAACTTCACATAACGGGAATTATGCTGAGAAACGGATTATGTCGGGGAACGGGCTGCCGCCGCAGGTCATTCGCTCGCGGCAGCCGCGTCCCTTTGCATAATCTCTAGCACAATCCCTTCAGCCAGGCCATCAGGTCGCGGTCCTCAGACCAATCGGGATATTCCTTCGCCGTAGGTGCCGCCGCGGCTCGCTCGAGAACCTCTCTCTTTCTAGCGATGCTGACAGTTGCGTAAATCTCGGTGGTGGTCACGCTCCTATGCCCGAGGAAGTCGCGGATGTACACGAGGTTCACGCCCGATTCCAACAGGTCGATGGCCTTCTGATGCCGGAACGAGTGGGGCGATACGCCTTCGGGGACGTCGGCGCCCGATTCCCTCGCACCCCGGACATGACGCGCGACGATGTCGGACACGCCCGCCCTGGTGAGCGGCATCCCCTTCGGGCCAGGGAACAGAGGCTGGTCCAGACTCGCCGCATCGCGTTCGGGACAGGTCTCTTCCAGGTATCGCGCGACGAGGCCCGCCGTTCCGCTCATGAGCGGAACTACCCTCGTCTTACGGCCCTTGCCCTTGAGGATGACGACGGCCGGGCCGTCGAGCCTGACGTCCCGCAGCGTCAGGCCACAGAGCTCGGACACGCGAGCGCCGCTGTCATAGAGCAGCGTGAGCAGCACCATGTCGCGCCTGCCCTTCGCGGTGCCCGTATCGGGGTCGCGCAGGATGGCGGCCAGCCCCTCCCGGCCGGGGAAGACCATGCGGCAGGCCTCTTTCTTCCTCTGCCTTATCGCGAGCACCCGCTGGTACTGGAACATCCTCGCGGGGTCTTCGACCTTCACGTAGTTCACGAACGCCTTGATGGCGCACAGGCGTTGGTTCACCGTGCTGTCAGAGCAGCCGCGAGCGGCCAGCCACGCCATGTACCCCTCGACCTCGCCCCTGGTCAGATCGTCCATCGACATCCTCTCGGGCTTCCTGCCGCGTTCGCCGAAGTAGGTTACGAGCAGCTTGAACATGTCGCGGTACGATGCGATGGTGTTTGGGCTGAGGTTGCGCTGTCCGGGGAGATACTGTCCGAGATATGCGCTGACGCGCTGCGCGAAGTCGCGGGCGCTCATGATGGGATCACCCATCCGCACTCGCGCTCGACCTGAGCGACCATCCCCGGGAACTGCTCTGCCGTGAGCCGCAGGTAGTACTCCGTGCAGCGCGTGTCCGCATGGCCCATGTAGGTCGCCAGGTACGGCATCAGCGCGCTGACGTCGTCGCCCGCGTCGACCCATCCCCGCAGCCTGTGGCACGCGAACGTGAAGCGGAGATCGTGCACGCGGGGACCCTTTCCGCGCCCGCCGTGCGAGATCCCGGCCCCCCAGAGCGCGTCGCGGAAGAACCCGTACACGGACCTCGTGCTGAGGGCCCGCCCCTCGGGTAGCGACCAAAAGAGCCCGTGGCTCGGATACTGCGGGTGCTCCAACTGGGCTGCCTGCGAGAAGGCGCGCATGCGCTCCGTCAGGGCGGGATGCATCGGCACCGTGCGGTCCTTGTCGTTCTTCGCGTGGCGGACCGACAGAACGCCGGCATCCAGGTCGACGTCTTCCTTGCGCAGCCCGCAGGCCTCGCCGGAGCGCAGCCCCGACGAGTAGAGCAGCCTGAGAACGAGGGACATCTGGGCGCGCTGGCATGCGGGATCTTCGCCGGCAAGCTTGTCGGCTGCGGCGAACAGGGCACCGAGCTCCGCATCCGTGAAGATGTAGGGGCCGTACGACTCGCGATCGGCATGGCCCTGCCTGCCGGGCAGGACGTACGCGTTGAAGCCCATCCTCGCCATGTACTCGCCAAGCCCCCTGACGCATCCCATCCGGTGGAACCTCGTCGTCTCGGTCTCGCCGGGCTTCTTGGCGATCCACGCTTCGACGAGCTCGCGGGACAGCTCGTCGGCCCTGCAGCCCATATCCGAGTGAAGGGCGGCGATGCGCCCCATCGCCCCCTCCGCTTTCTCCATCTTGTAGCCGACCGCACGCTTCTCGGCGATGTATGCCGCAGTGATCTCCTCGAACCCTACCATTTACGCCACCGCCTCGGGGTCGAGCGCGCACTTCGCGAGCGTGTCGACGTCCATGTGAAGGTATATGCTGGTGGTTCGCTTGTTGACGTGGCCAAGTATACGGGATACGTCCTCGATCGGCACCTGCTGCTCGAGCAGTCGGGTCGCTAGCGCGTGCCGCAGCGAGTGCAGTGTTCGCCGGCCGCTACGTGCGCTGACGCCGGCGGCCCTCGCCCTCTTCGCCATGATGTGGGTCAGGTTGCTCGTGTCGGTGAACGGGTCGAACGGCGCGACCTGGCGCACGAACAGCTCCGGGCACGTCGCACCCTTCGGCCTGCCGTACCTGAGGTAGTCGATTACCGCCCAGCCGACGTCGTCGAGCAGGGGCAGCTCCAGCGGTACGCCGGTCTTGTGCTGCACTATCGACAGGGCCCGGTCTTCCCAGTCGAAGTCTGACATGCGTACCGACTTGATATCGGAGGCGCGCAGGCCGAGGCGCGCCACCATCAGCAGCATCGCGTAGTCTCGCTTGCCCGCTGGGTTGCCGCGGTCGATGCCGTTCATGAGCGCCGTCACGTCCTCCTTCGACCAGGTGTCGGGCAGCTCGGGGGAATAGCACGGCTTCGGGCTGGGGACGGTCCCTGTCAGGTCCCGGCCGACGAGCCCCTCGAGGTAGATGTGCCTGTAGAAGCACCGTATCGCGGCGAGGATGGACCGCACCGACTTGGCGTGGTTCGACGACTTCGTCAGCATGTAGTCGTGCGCCGACGAATCGCCGAGGCAGGAGGCGTCGACGCCGCCGCGCTCGGCCATGAACAGCAGGAAATGCTTGACGCGCCCGTTGCGCGAGTAGACGGTCGACTCGGAATGGCCGGCTCTCCTGCTGGCGCCGTTGAACGAGTCCAGGAGGTCCTGCAGGCCCTGCGGCAGGGGCGTCCTCTTGAGCTTGCCCGGCATGCGCTTGCATATGCACCCGCATTCCTGGTACTCCATCAGCGTCCTCATGCACCTCAGCCCATGCTTGAGGTAGGTGCCACCACGGGGGTTGCTCTGGTAGAGATGCTCTAACTCGACCCCGAACTTGCCGTTCAGAAACGCCACGGCGGTTTCCTCCGAGAACGCCTCCTCGCCGCGTTCGCGGGCGAACCTCACGAACGCATCGTCAAACCTCCTGAACCCCGTGATAGTCTGCTCGGAGTACTTGAGCCGTCTCATCTCCCCGAGAACCGCTGCCACGAGGTCTTCCAGTTTGGTGTAATCTGCCATTGATCCCCCTATTGCCGTCGCGAATACACTCACCAACGACGATAGGGGGACATTGTGATTATGCAAAGGGACGCGGCTGCCGCGAGCGAATGACCTGCGGCGGCAGCCCGTTCCCCGACATAATCCGTTTCTCAGCATAATTCCCGGCCCCGGTTGCCCCTGTCACCACCACGTTGCGGGCATTCCGTATCCAGTCGCACCCGGCGAGGCCGACGATGCGGTCGCGGTCGAGCTTTCGGTCGGGATCGTAACGGATGTCGGCGATGTTCGCGTCGGGCGCGGAGAACGAGGCCTGGCGCAGCAGGCGCATGCGCCTGTTCACGCGACGCGCGTCCCACTCGGCATCGACGATCATCGCCAGCAGCTCGTCGAAGTCCATGTCCGCCGCGCCCGGCGCATCCTCGACGTCTCGATACGCACGCGCCATCGCCGTCATCCTCATCTCGTACAGCTTGTCCATGGTAGATTGCATCGCCCTCATGACCATTCCTCCTTGACGCCCTCGTTGCCGTCGGGGTTTGTTCTCGCTTCGTAGTAGTCGCTACCGCGCAGGTACGCATGGCCACAGCCCTCGCCAGGGGCATCCGCCGCCAGCTTCGCGGCTATCGTCTTCACCGTTTTGTAGCTGGGGTTCCTCGCGTACTCGAGCGCCTTTGCGCATGATTCCTCCAGGATGGCGTCTCCGTGGCGCCGTCCCAGGTCGAGCAGCGCGCGGCAGGTGCGGTAGGCCTGCTGCTCGACCGCGCGCGAGCGCAGCATCGCGTCGACCACGGTCGCTGTCGCAGGTCCCTTCTCGGCGGCCCAGCGGCGGAAACGCTCGCCGTTCCACTCCGCGTAGTCGCGGTGCGCGTCGGGCATATGCTCGGGGTTGGTGGAGTACTGGCCTTTCCTGCCCCGCAAGCGCGGGTGCGTCGCCACGCGCTCGCCATCGACCGCGATCGTGACGGCCGTCGGTGTCGCCGAGACCTCGGCCCGCTTGCGCAGGCATGTGAAGGGCGTCGAGTAGAACATGCCCTCGAAGGATACGTGGTAGTTAAACTGTACGGTGGCGGACTTGTGCACGATGATGCGGTACGGGTGCGCTGGCAACGGGATGAGCGAGTCCTTCTCCTGGCCGAGATACTCGCTCTCCCTACTGCCGTCGCGCTTCTGGAAAGGGCGCGCGTTTATCTGCTCGACCTTGCCGGAAAGAGCGGTGTTCAACTCCGACAGCGATAGGAAGACGCGGTCGCGAAGCGGTGCCATCGCCTGACGCTCGATGAGGCCCACGGCAGCCTCTACGGAGCCCTTGTCGCGCTTAGCCATAATTCGAGCTAAGCGCGATTAGCCCCAATCTTGCGTTATCCTCAATCTCGCGCGCCCGTCCAGGTCGGGAGCCCGCCAGGCGCTTGAGATTGAGGATAACGGGCCGGCACCGTTACGCCAACCCGCAAAGCTCGAGCAAGTACTGCTCCCTGCCCTTCCAGCGCTTCTCCGCAGGGGTGACCGGGGTGGCGACTTGCCGGCTTGCCGCCTCGACCGCGCTCGCTATGGCGCCGCCGTCGGCGTGGGCGTAGACCATCGTGGTGCTCGGGTCCGCATGCCCGAGGAAGTCCTGAATATACGGAATGGGCGATCCTGCGCGGTACATGGCCGTGGCGATGCTATGGCGCAGCGTGTGCGCGTGCAGCCCCTCGGGGAAGGAGGGATCGCGTGCGTGTATGCTCGCGGCGTACTTCCTCGGCAGGTGGTCGACGGTGCCGGGCGACATCTTGGTGCGCTTCCCGCCGTGTACGGTGAAGAGCAGCCAGCCTTCCGGGTCGGGGCCGGGATGGAACTCGGCCATGTACGCGTCGAGGTGCTCGACCGCCTGGCTCGCGAGCGGCACGATGCGTGCCTTGCCGCCCTTGCCGTGCACCCTGAGCGTGACGTAGCCCCCGCATTCCCCGATGCAATCGCACGTGAGGTCGAGCAGCTCCTGCATGCGTGTGCCGGATTCGTAGGCGAGTATCATGAGGAACCTGTCGCGACGGCCGATTCTCGTCGACACGTCCGGCTCGGAGAACAGCTCCCTCAACTGGACGGGCTCGAGATGCTTGATTCCAGGCGAGCTCGCCCCCTTGAACGGGCGGATCGACGATACCGACAGGTAGAGACCGGCGAGCTCCACGTCCTCCTCGCCGCAGAATCGCAGGAACGCCTTTATGGCGGACAGGCGCAGGTTGAGGGTCTGCGGCGACAGCCCTCGCTCGTCCCTCAGCCAGACCAAGAAGGCGTAGACGTCATCGCGAGAAAGGTCGGCGAACCTCATCTCGTCGAACCTGACCCCCCGCTCCTCGCGGCTCCATGCTGCGAACTGCTTGATCGACTGTCGATAAGATCTGATCGTCTTGTCGCTCGCCTTCCTACGCACGGGCAGGTGCTCCCTGAGGAACAACGCGAGCAGCCGGTGGAACCTCGTCGCCTCACCCCTCTTCGCCATGGCGCACCACCTCCGGGAGAACCGACAAGTTGACGGGAGCCATGCGCCTGTCGAGCTCGGGGTAGAACAATGCCGACATCCTCAGGTAGTAGCTGGTGTCGGAGAAGTTCGCATGTCCGAGGAACCCGCTGAGGTAGGGGTACATCGCCTCGATGTCCGCGCCTTCCCCGACCCACCTGTTCAGCCTGGTTACGGCGTGAGTGTGCCTGAAGTCGTGGACGCGGGGCGGGTTGCCCCTGGCATGCGCGGCCTCGGGAAGCGGATCCCAGAACTGGTGGAACCACCGGTTCGGCGCGTGCCTCGAGAAGAAGCCGCCCTCGCGGTTGGGGAAGAACGGCGTTCGGCCCGGGAGCATGGTCTCGACCGCGTCGTCGTAGGCTCTGCAGACGCGCAGCATGTCGTCGCCCATGTAGATCGTCCTGCCGCGCCAGCCCTTGCAGCCCTTGATGTCGATGCGCCCGGTCTCGAGGTCGACCCCGTTGGCGTCGAGCAGCAGCGCCTCGGACGAGCGCATCCCGCAGCAGTACAGCATCCTGAACAGCGTCGGAACCACGTACTCCTTGGTCGGAGAGCATGCGGACGGACGGCATGAGTCGACCGCCCCGAAGAAAGCCGAGAGCTCCCCCGGCGTGAAGATGTGGGCCTGGTACTTAAGCCGCTTGCCCGGGATGCCCGAGGGTATTATGTACGATGGCCTTCCGGATGCCGCCACGTACTTGGCGAGCTGGCGGACAGGAGACACCCTCCGCACGGGCTCGTTGGGGTGCTCGTCCCCCGCGAGGGACAGCCACGCGTCGCAGGCCCCCTTCGTCACGGCTGTGTCGTCCGGAAACCTCTCGGCCACCATGCGGTCGAACCTGCGCAGGATCGTGGCGGATCCCGCGTGGGGGTGGCCGCATGCCCGCTTCTGGGCGACGAACAGCTCGATGTCCTTCGCCAGCTTGCTCTCGTAGCTTTCGTCACGCACGGCCGCCACCCCCTCCGCACCATGTGGGGGAGCCTATTCCCGACAGGTCGAGGGCGCAGGTCGCCAGCATCCGGGAGTCGAGGGACATGTGGGGCTTGTCCGACTCGGGGCTCGAGTGCCCGAGCGTGTCACCGAACGCGCCGTACGGCACGGCCGCCTCGAGCATCCGGCGCGCAAGCGTGCGCCTTAGCAGGTGCATCCCGGCCGGTCCCTCGCCCTCGCCGACCGCGCCCGAACGGCGCAGCGCCTTGGAGCACACAGTGTAGAGCGACGTCAGCCTGACGTGCGGGGCCTGCCCCCGCACGAACACATACGGGCAGCCGGTCGCTACGCGAGGCCGCTCGCCCTCGATGTACTCCATGATGGCGTTGCCGACCTCGGGGACGAGCGGCAACGTCAACGCCACGCCCGTCTTTTGCTGCGACAGGCAGATACGGTCATGCGCCCAGTCGATCTCGTCGAACCTCAGGTTGCGGATGTCGCCGTCCCGCAGCCCCAGCCGCAGCGCGAGTAGCACCATCGCCCTGTCACGCGCCGATTCCCCGCGCAGCGCCTGGACCAGCCGGGCCTCGTTGTCGGCGGGCAGGAACGTCACAGTGCCGCCTCTTTGCGAATACGGCGTCATCACCAGGCCCGATAGGCCCACCTTGCAGAACCCGGCGCCGCCGAGGTAATCGAGCGCGCGGCGGACGACGGGCAGCGCGGTGGACAGGCTCCTCGTCGTGCAAACGCCAGAGAACCCGCCGACCACGGCGGCGACCTGCTCGGCGCCGAAGGACGCGACGTCTTCGAGGGTCGACGCGCCCGAGAACTCGAGCATTCTCCTCAGAACCCAGTCATGCAGGCCCACCGTGGTCGCGGCAAGGTTCCGCCCCCTGAGGAATCCGATGTAGTCCGCGCGCAGCGACTCCAGCTCCTCCGTTGGGGCATGCGGCCCCTCGCGCTCGAGATGCCACTCGTACGTCCCCGTCCTCGCGACCTCGACGAGCACGGCCACGGCCCTGCGGCGGATCTTCCGGCGCCATTCCGGAAGGGCTGGGTCATCCCGGGCATCCTCGGCGAAGGCCTTGGCCCCAGCCTCCTCGTACGACGTGGACCCGTTCTTGGCTTGCAGGTACGCAGCGAGCTCCCGCCATGCGTGCCGGTATTGACCCATGGTGGACCGTGTCAGGCCAAGGCCCGCGATCACCGCATCGGCCTTGGTGGTTACGATCAGGACATCGACGCCCTCGACAGGCAGCCCGGATCGCGCGAACGCCGCGTCGGCCTCCTCCATGGACGGCATGTCGGGCTCGTTGTAGAACAAACCGGATGGGCTCACAGCCCTCGTCCCCGCGACTGCGTCGACGAGCTTGTTCACGTGGACATGCATCGAGCGCCTCTCCGCCGAGCCCCTGTCATCTGCGACGAAGGCGTCGTAGAGTTCCTGGCAGGGTTCGCCGAACCCCATCCGCCAGGCAAGCTCACGCATCTGGCTCACGTACCGCCTGAGCGCATCCAAGGTCGCCTCGGCCAGGCAGCCCCGCCCCCGCTCCCGCCTGAGGACTTGCTGCAAAACATCTTCCAACTCGTTCATCGGCACCTCCTGCCGTCGTGGTGTAACAGCAGGATGAAGCGTAACGGTGCCGGCCCGTTATCCTCAATCTCAAGCGCCTGGCGGGCTCCCGACCTGGACGGGCGCGCGAGATTGAGGATAACGCAAGATTGGGGCTAATCGCGCGGGCGCCTCGGGCGCGCCGGCACGACTGCGCAACCGTAGTGCTCCGCCATGCGGCGGTACTGCTCGTTCACGATGAGCTCCTCGACCGTGTTCTTGACTATCCCGGTCTTGCAGTTATCCGGTACGAGGATGGGCGCCGAGCCGCCGAAGAAGGAAAAGGCGCGCATGTGCGCCGCTACCCATGATTCCTCGCCCATGTCGGGAAACGCCTCGGCGAACGTGTACTGCGACCACGGGAGACACGCCACGAACACCCGCGCCTTCCGAGCCTCGCCCGTGTCGGGATCGTAGTATTCCATGGGATCCCCCGCCCAGTCGACCTCGATCTTCTCTCCGCACTTGCAGCCGACGCGCATCACGAGCGAGTTCGCCTCGGCCCATTTGCGGTGCCACTGGCAGAAGGCGGAATACTGGTATGGCTCGCGACCCGAGGACACCGCCTCCTCGCAGTACTCGTTCCAGCACAGGGTCAGGGTCACGCCGCGCCTCATCAGCTCGGAGTCGACCTTCTCGTGGTCGATTGGGAACTTCCCCGAGTGCGACTCCCTCTTCGGGCAGGGCCGTCCCCTAATCGCCGCATCGTCCAGCTCCTCGGGCAGGGGCCATTCCAGCCCGACCTTACGCGCATGCTTCTCGACCGCCTGCACGGTCGAGGTGGCGCACCCGCATGAATGCGCGGTGTTGGCCTGGCTCACCCCCATCGCTCCCGATCGCAGGATCTCTCTGTACTTGACCATGCTTTTCCTTTCTCTCGGTGGTCACGAGACGCCCTTTGCGCCTTCGCTCTCGATTCTAAAAGGAAAGACCCGGCGGATGCCGGGTCCATGAGATTGCATCGGTGTGCACCTACGTGCTATGGAACGACGCACCGGTGGTGCGTGGAATCATGCACCGATTGGTGCGTAATATTCAGAGGCCCCCCCTGTTCCCCTCACGCATACTGTGCTTTTCCGTGAGGCGGCGGCTGCAGAATGCGCTTTTACGTGACACCGCTGGTGCAGAATGCGCTTTTCCGTAGAGTGCGCTTTTCCTCACCTGCGCAAACGTCGGCCTGCCTCACGGAAAAGCGCACTCTGTGCGTTGGACCTCACGTAAAAGCGCACTCTATGGTCGGCGAGGGTTGCAGAATGCGACTTTGGATCCAGCGCTACCGCAAACAGCGCTTTTCCGTGAGACGCAGGAGCCAGAATGCGCTTTTCCGTAGAGTGCGCTTTTCCTTACCTGCGCAAACGTCGGCCTGCCTCACGGAAAAGCACATTCTATACCCACTACCTCACGGAAAGACGCATTCTGTACCCACCACGATCGCAGAGTGCGTCTTTCCGTGAGGACTCGCAGCCAGAGTGCGCTTTTCCGTCGCATGCCGCACGCAGAGTGCGCTTTTCCGTGATGGCCTGCCGCCAGAATGCGTCTTTCTGTTAGGGTCGGGCGGTCTTAGCCACATCCAGTCAGGCGATAATCGCCAATTCCGGTCAGCCGACCTTGGCCAATGCGCCGGCAACTGACTTTCTACCTCACACCCACGCTCCCTTGGGCCGCGTGCCCCTCACCTGGGTTACCTGCGGGACGGCCCCCGCCGAGTGGGTGTCGAGTCCCCGCCTCCCGTGGGATAGGTGAGAGCCTCATGCCGCAGGACACCGGAGATGCCCACCGCACGCAAGCGGCGGCCTAGGGGCCTCTGTAGCCAGACGCAGGTCCTTAGGGCGGACGACGGTTCGGGCTTGCGCCCAGTGGGCTAAGGAAGTGCCGGGAAGTCAGGGTTACCCGAAAGCGCGCTACGAGGGACCGCGACACCCATCAGGACGACAGACCGCAGTCGCCGAGAACCTCGCGCGCCCGGCGCCGCCGAACGACACTCCTGCCATGCCGCCCGCTGGCGCCGCCGCGCGCAGAGGGCCGCGCCGGGGTCACCCCCGGGCGCGGCCCCAGCGGAAGCGTCCGACGTCCGGCGGCGCTACCTCCCCATGGCCTTTATCGTCTGGACGGCCATCTTGGCCATCTGGGCGCGGGTGGCCGTGCCTTGCGGCTCGAGCAGCCCGGTGTCGGCGTGACCCGTCAGCACCTGATGGGCGTAGCACCAGGCCACGTGCCCGCTCGCCCACCCGGAGACGTCGCCGGCGT
>ERZ772967.162-NODE-162-length-56754-cov-31.295331_pt1 | contig 56754 bp, 54 predicted proteins | sample MGYA00511677_ERZ772967 | MGnify/ENA primary metagenome ERZ772967 (study PRJEB29015, sample SAMEA2737931) | human oral metagenome | biome: human oral; feature: human-associated habitat; material: dental | place: China | collected 2146 ...
GGGGGCATCAGCTCCACGGCCCGCCCGAGCGAAGGCGAGGGCAATAAAACACGGCGCCCTTCACCGGGGGGCTTGGTGAAGGGCGCCGCGGGGGTGGTGGTGCGCGAGAGAGGTTAACGCACCAAGACGTGGATGTGGTCGTAGTGATTGGCGGTTCGACCACCGCGGTCAGACATTTGTCGCCAGCCTTCCCCGGACCGCTGTTGGGTCCAGATCTTCTGCTCGTAGATGACTTCGATGACGCCGAGTTCGCTGGCGTGGGCGCGTAGCCAGCCGGCGATCTCGCGGCCTCGGGCGCCGGAGACCATGACGTCGATGGCCCGGCCGCTGCTGTGCTCACCGTCGCCGCGACGGCCGAGGAAGTTCTGCACGTCAGGGTAGTTGGTGCAGATCGCCCGCTTCACGCTCACCGCGCGGTCGGTGATTCCGCTGTCGATGTTGCTGCCGCAGGGGCTGTTTGTGGACGATCCAAGGTCCTTACCGGCGGCACTTGGTGAGGCGGAGGGTTTCGCTGAGGCGGCCGAGGCGGAAGGTTTCGCCGGGGCGGTGGTAGTCAGGTATTCGGCGTTCACGTATCCGGTCCCGGCGCCTGAGCTGACTTTCTGCCAGCCGCCGGTTGCGGGGCCGAGCGCGGTCAGTACCGTGCCCTCGCTCAGGACGGTCATGAGGTGGGCGGACGGGTTCGGTTCGGCGCGCAGGTTCAGGTTGGTGGTCGTGTACATGGTCTGCCTCGACTCGGGCGTCGCGCTGGTCGACGGCGCGACCGCGGCGATGGCCACCGGTTCAGGTGGGGTCGACGCCGGCGGGGTCTCGGTCTGCTCGGGCTGCGGCTCGCGTTCTACTGAGCCTCGGCTGAGTTCCTCGACGGAACGGCTGCCGGCCGTGGGCGTGGCTGCCGGGACTGCTTCGGTGGCGCCTCGTCCGGAGGCGGCGAAGACTAGCCCAGTTCCCAGCCCGAGTACGGCCAACCCGGACACGATGCCGACGGCCAGGCGCCGGCGACGAGGCGCAGCGACAACATCATGGCCATCGAGCGCCCGGCGAGGCGTCGGCTCGGCGGCGTCGGTGACGTCGTCGGGCAGCGACTCCAGTGCGCGTCGTGGTGAAGTCATAGACGTGCGAGACCCCCATGTCGGAAGACTGAACGATTCTCAGGATAACCTCAGGATCGCTCACGTCAAATCCGGGGTCTCAGTTGGCCGTAGGCTACGGGCTTGACCCGGCATGGGCCGACGGCTCACTGTGGAGATGCCTGGCGGTGGCGATCTGGCCGGGCCGGACAGGAGGGGGTGGACTACCGTGGCCGGACAGCGAATGAGGGGATACGAGCTTAGCGGTCCCCTGGGCTGGGTCTGCCGGTATGTGATGGTCATGATCGCCGCCCTCGGCGTCGGATATCTGGCCTGGGCCCCGTCTGTTCCGGCGGCGAACGCCGAGCCTCGCAGCCCTCGGACCGCGATCACCGATCTCACCCATGCCCAGCTGGCGACCCGGATGTCGGTCACTGCCCATCCTGGTGACGCAACCAGCATGGTTGTGGCAGGGCGCCTAGTCGATCGGATCAACCGTCCGGTGGCAGGGGCCACGGTCTCGGTCCGGATCGACGGCGCGACGATCGGCGCCGCGCAGACCGACAGCAGCGGGGCCTTCGCGGTCCGGGCCGCGATCCCCGCGGCCGGCACTCACCAGGTCGAGGCGGTCTTCGCCGGCCAGCAGTATTGGAGCGGCTGCAGCGCCTCGACCGGGTTCGTGGTTCAGGGCTCGCCCGCCCGGACAACCGCCGGCGCCCAGACGACCGCTCCCAGGCCCCAGGCGGCGAGTAGTGCTCCCCCGACCGCCGGTGGCACCACCCTCACCGCGACCGGCAGCCCGAACCCGATTGGTATCGGCGGCATCATTACCGTCACTGGGACCTTGTCCGGCCCGGCTGGCCCGGTGACCGGGGTCCAGATCGACGCGATCGTGGATTGGGGGGCCGCGACCGGCAGCGCGGTCACCGGCGACGACGGCAGCTTCTCCCTGTCGTTGTCGGTTCCCGATGAGGGGCAGCCGCCGCAGCAGGCGACCATCAAACTTACGTACGCGGGCGAGCCGGGGATCGCCGCGGCCAGCTTCGAGCTGGTTCTGCCGGTGAACCAGGCGGTTCCCAGCCCGACCCCAACGCCGACCCCGACCCCGTCGCCCACTGCCAGCCCGTCGCCGTCGGACAGCGTCACGGCCTCGGCCTCGGCTGCGGTCACCCCGCGCGGGCAGTCAGGTGGCTCGATCAGCTTGGCGGTCGGGATCGCAATCGCCGCGGTGGCGGTGGTCTCGCTGGCGGCGCTGGCCGGGCTGAGCATCCTGGCCTTCGACCGACATCGACTGTTGAGGGGCGAACGGCGCGGTTTCGGCAGCGACTTCGGCCAGCGAACACAGCCGATGCGGCAGGATTGAGCCCATGACCGAATCCGGCGGCCCGATCGCCGCGCTTGCCGCCACGCGCGTGGTCGCCTGTCTGCCTGCCACCGGCGAGCCGGATCGCTACCTGGTGGTCGCCGAGGTGCTGGTACAGGAGGGGATGCAAGTTCTCACGGTGGCTGCCGGCCGTACTGACCTCATTTCCCGGCTGGCCGAAGCGCTCGGCGGCCGGGCCACGATCGGGGTCCACCAGGTCACTACCGAAGCCCAGGTAGTGGCCGCAGCTGCGACCGGGGCTGCTTTCGGCCTGGCCCCGGTCAGCTCGGCGACCCTGACCGAGGCCGCCCGTGAGCAGGGTCTGCCGCTGTTCGCCGGCGGACTCAGCCCTACCGAGTTGGTCGCAGCCTGGGCCTACCGGCCGACTGGTCTGTACGTCTATCCGGCCGATGTGCTCGGAGTCAGTTACGCCCCGTACGCGGCGGCCGCGGTCCCTGAGGCACCGCTGCTGGTCGGCGGGGGTTCCCCGTACGCGGTCGGGCAGTGGCTCGCCGCCGGGGCCCTGGCTGTTGTCAGCGACGATTCGCTGGTGCTCGACAGCCTGGTCGATGGGGATCTCGGCTATCTGCGGGAACGGGCCCGCGGTTATCTGCGTGAGGCCCGGTCGGCGCCGCCCTGGCAGCCGACCGTCTCGTGAACGCGCCGCTGGGCGAGCTGCTAGACCGGCTGGCGCCGGTCCCGGCCAGCCTGGACGACATCTACGACGGCTTCGCCGACTGGGTCAGCGGGCAGGGCCTGAACCTGTACCCGCACCAGGATCAGGCGATCCTGGAGTTGCTGTCGGGCGCCAATGTGGTCTTGGCTACGCCGACCGGCTCCGGCAAGTCGCTGGTGGCGACCGCGCTGCACCTGGCCACGGTCGCCGGCGGTGGTCGGACCTTCTACACCGCCCCGATTAAGGCCCTGGTCAGCGAGAAGTTCTTCGCTCTCGCGGGGATGTACGGGGCGCAGCGGGTGGGGATGGTGACCGGCGACGCCAGCGTCAACCCGGACGCCCCGATCGTGTGCTGTACCGCCGAGATCCTGGCCAATATCGCTCTACGTCAGGGGGCCGACGCGGATGTGGCGAGCGTGGTGATGGACGAGTTCCACTACTACGCCGACCCCAGCCGGGGCTGGGCCTGGCAGGTGCCGCTGCTGGAGCTGAGCCGGGCCCAGTTCCTGCTGATGTCGGCCACCTTGGGCGACACCACCCGGCTGCGGCGGGACCTGGCCCGCCGGACCGGCCGGGAGACGGTCCTGGTTGACGACGCGGTCCGCCCGGTGCCGTTGTCGTACACCTGGGCGCCGACGCCGCTGCACGAGACCATCGAGCAGATCGTGGCCGACCAGCGGGCCCCGGTGTACGTGGTGCACCCGACCCAACGGGAGGCCTTGGAGCGGGCCCAGGCGCTGGCCTCGCTGAACCTGCGTAACCGCGCCCAGCGTGATCAGATCGCCGAGGTGGTGGCCCAGTTCCGGTTCTCGGCCGGCTTCGGTCGGACCCTGTCACGGCTGGTGCGGCGTGGGATTGGGGTGCATCATGCCGGGATGCTGCCGCGGTATCGGCGGCTGGTGGAGCGGCTGGCCCAGGACGGATTGCTGAGCGTGATCTGCGGCACCGACACCCTCGGGGTCGGGATCAACGTCCCGATCCGGACTGTACTGCTGACCACCCTGGCGAAGTTCGATGGGCACCGGATGCGGCTGCTGCGTTCCCGGGAATTGCACCAGATCGCGGGCCGGGCAGGCCGGGCCGGTTTCGACACTACCGGCTACGTGCTGTGCCAGGCGCCTGAGCATGTGATCGCTAACGACCGGGCCCTGGCGAAGGCCGGCGACGACCCGAAGGCCCGCCGCAAGGTGGTCCGTAAGAAGGCCCCCGAGGGCACAGTCCACTACACCCGGGAGACCTTCGAGCGGCTGGTCGCGGCGCCCCCGGAGCCGCTGGTCTCACGGATGCGGGTGACCTACGCGATGGTCCTCGATGTGGTTTCCCGGCCCGGCGACCCGGTCGCCGCGCTGTACCGGCTGCTCACCGATAACCACGAGGACCGGGCGGCGCAGCGCAGACTGCTGCGCCGGGCGTTGGCGATCGGGCGGTCGCTGCTGCAGGCCCGGATCGTGGTGCGGCTGCCGGAGCCGGATGAGCTGGGCCGCCCGTACGCGCTGACGGTCGATCTGCAGCATGACTTCGCGCTAAATCAGCCGCTGTCGGCGTACGCGCTGGCGGTCTTCGACGTGTTGGACCCGGCGTCTGCGACGTATGCGCTGGATCTGGTCTCGGTAATCGAGGCCACCTTGGAAGACCCGATGCCGGTGTTGCTGGCGCAGCAGTTCGAGGCCCGCGGCGAGGCGGTCCGCGAGCTGAAGGAAGAAGGCGTCGAGTACGAGGAGCGGGTGGAGCTGCTGGCTGAGGTGACCTGGCCGCGGCCGCTGGCCGAGGTGCTGGAGTCGACGCTGCGCACGTACCGCAGCAGCCATCCCTGGCTGCCGGATTCGTTGTCGCCGAAGTCGGTGGTCCGGGACCTGTACCAACGGGGTCTGACGTTCACTGAGATGATCGCCCACTACCGGCTGGCCCGGGCCGAGGGGATCGTGCTGCGCTACCTGTCGGACGCCTACCGGGCGCTGCGCCGTACGGTGCCGAGCGCCTTGTGGAATGAGCAGTTCACTGACCTGGTGGAATGGCTGGGAGAACTGGTCCGCCAGACCGATTCTTCGCTGCTAGCCGAGTGGGAGGCGATGCTGGCCGGGGCCGACCTGGTCGCCGCCGAGACCGCAGCCCCGCCGCGCCCGATTACCGCAAATGCCCGGGCCTTCCGGGTGCTGGTCCGCAATGCCCTATGGCGCCGGGTGGAGTTGGTGGCCCGCGATGACTTGGCCGGTCTGGTGGCGGCCGAGGAGCAGGCTGCGGAGGCGGCTGAAGTGGCCCGCGACAAGTTGTCCGGGGGTGAATCTGAGACGCCGCCCCGGATGGGCCGTGACGAATGGGACGCGGCCTTGGACGCGTATTACGGCGAACATGACGAGGTGCTGCTGGATGCCGACGCCCGCGGCCCAGGCCTGCTGCTGATGACCGAACTGGCCGGGCGGCGGTGGGAGGTACGACAGGTGCTCTGCGACCCGGAGGGGAACCGGGATTGGTCGATCCTGGCCGAGGTTGACCTGGACGCCTCCGATGCCGCCGGTGATCTGGTGCTGCGGACCGTGTCACTGGCCCGGCTTGACTGAGTCTCAGGCGTCGACGCCGAACAGGCCGGTGATCGAGGCCCGGTCAAGTTCAGCGAAGTGCATCAACAGCCGAACCATCGCCGGCGGGGTGTTCTCGTCGGCGTCGAGACGCGCCACGCTGAGCGCGTGCACCGTGAAGACGTAGCGGTGCGCCGGCCCCGGCGGCGGCCACGGGCCGCCCCAGCCTGGGTAGGCGTAGTCGTTGGGCCAGGTCCGGGCGCCCTCGGGCAGCGGGCCGGCCTCGGGGATACCGGTGACGTCGGCGGGGATGTCGGTCACCAGCCAGTGCCACCATCCAGAGCCGGTGGGGGCGTCCGGGTCGAAGCAGGTGATCGCGTACGACTGAGTCCCGTCTGGACCGGGCGTCCAGGACACGTCGGGGCTGATGTTTGCCCCGCCTAGGCCCGGCTCGGCGTACCGGACTTCGATCGCGGCGCCGTCGCCGATCGCTTTGCTCGTCAGTTCCATGAAGACCTCATTTGCCGGGGTAGATGGGTTCCACCCTACGGGCTCCGGACGAGGTCATCTTGGGCGGGCCCGGTCCGCGACCGGATCGGCCTGGCAGCGAATCTGATGCAACCGTTGCGGACTGGTGTGCGTTCTGTCTTGTGCGAGGTGCAGATGGACCCCAGTTTTCACATCCGTCACAAATTTCGCATACTGAGGCTTGGCGATCCGACGGGGGGATGGCCTGGCTACTGGATCGACACAAGGAACAGCACCCATGAGCGGGAGAATCACCAGACTCGCATCGACCCTGACCGCCTTCGCCTTGACGGGGGCGTTTGTTGTTGCCGGGGTAACCCAGTCGGCGGCCGCGCCGAAGGATCCCGCCCCCAGTGAGCGCCAGCCAGTCACCCCGACCGTGGCCACGGTCCCGGCGACAGGCTTGGCGGCCCGGTCGGCGCCGCCCGGCGCCCCGCCGGGCACCGTGGTGTTGGCGCAGGCTGAGCGGGCCGGCGGCCCGGTCTTCCACCTGTTTGGGGCCGAGTGGCAGTCCCGCTCGGATGGGGTGAAGCTGCAGGGCCGGACCCGTAACGGCGCCGGGGATTGGTCATCATGGGTGGATCTCGAAGCCGAGGAGGGAGGCGACGGGCCCGAGGCCAGTAAGGATAGCCGAGTCGCGGCGCCGTACTGGTCGGGCGAGGCGACCTCGGTTGAGGTCCGCGCGGTCGGCGCGCCCGATGCCTCGATCCAGGGCCTGCAGGCGGTATTGGTGACGACCCCGGCGACCCCCGAGGACGCCTCCCTGCTGGGGATCTCGGCCCGGTCGACGGTCTCGGGGGTCCCGCAGCCGAGCATCATTTCCCGCGCTGCCTGGGGCGCCGACGAGTCCCTGCTCAACCGCAACGGCGCCGACTGCGTACCGCCGAAGTATGACCAGACGGTGAAGGCCGCGGTGATCCACCACACCGAAGGCAGCAATTCCTACACCGCGGCCCAGTCGGCCTCGATCGTGCGCGGGATCTACTCGTACCACGTCGTGAGTCGCGGCTGGTGTGACATCGGCTACAACTTCCTGATCGACAAGTACGGCCAGATCTTCGAAGGCCGCCACGGCGGGATCACGATGCCGGTGCACGGCGCCCATGCCACGTTGTGGAACACCAACACGGTCGGGGTCAGCTTCATGATGAATTCGATGACCGAGGCCCCGACCCAGGCCTCACTGAACGCCTCGTACGAGCTGCTGGCGTGGAAGCTAGGCAGCAACTACCGCAACCCGCAGGGCACCACCACCTTGGTCGGCAAGACCCAGCCAGTGATCTTCGGCCATGGCGATGTGATGCCCACCGACTGCCCCGGCACCCATATCCGGGCCCATCTGCCGCAGCTGCGGGTCAACGTGGCGGCGACGATGCGGGGCAACGAGAAGACCCCGCTGTACGAGTTGTGGGCCTCCCAGGGCGGCGACAATGGCCCGCTCGGCCCGGTCCACGAGCTGGAACGCAACCTGGCCAATGGTCGCACGGTCGGCTTCGTCAAGGGGTCGGGCTGGATGCGCCCAGACCGGCAGGTCTTCTGGCTGGGTGAGCAGCTGACCGCCCAGTACCTGAAGGCCGGGGGCCCGACGGGTACGCTGGGCTGGCCGACCTCCTCGCAGCGGACGATCGCCCCCGGGGTGTACCAGGCGACCTTCTCCAACGGGACGACCCTGACCTGGCCGACCGAGCCGCCGGCTGTGGGTTTCGCCGGACCAGCCACGTACACCCCGGTCGCGCCGGCCCGGCTGATGGACACCCGTGCCAGTGGCTCGATGAGCCCGAACGGAACAGTGGCGATGCTGGTCGCCGGGCAGGCCACGATCCCGCCGGACGCGGTGGCGGCGGTGCTGAATGTGACCGTGACCAACCCGCGATCGGGTGGCTACCTGTCGGCCTACCCGACCGGGGTGGCCCAGCCGAACGTGTCGAACCTGAACTTCGTCCCCGGCCAGACCGTGCCCAACCTGGTCACCGTGAAGCTCGGCAGCCAGGGGCGGGTCACCTTCCTGAACGCCAGCGGCGGCGCCAGCGATGTGGTGGTCGACGTGGCCGGCTACTACACCGCCAAGCCACCCAGCAATGGTGGCGCGATGGTCGCGCTGAATCCGACCCGGATCCTCGACACCCGCGGCCGCGCGCAGATCCCAGCCGGCGGGGAACAGGATCTGAAGGTGACCGGCTCGGGGGTCACCAACGATGCCCGGGCGGCGATGCTGAACCTCACCGTGATCTCCCCGGCTCAGGGCGGCTACCTGAGCGCCTACCCGGCGGAGCAGAAGACGCCGAATGCGTCCAATGTGAACTTTGTCCCGGGTCAGACCGCCGCGAACCTGTCGGTGGTGAAGGTCAGCGCTGACGGTAAGGTCCGGCTCCGCAACGCCTCGTCCGCCCCGATCGATGTGGCCGTCGACGTCACCGGGTACGTTTCAGGTTCGGGCGCCGGCGGTGGTTTCCGGGCCGCGGATACCCCGGTCCGGGTGCTCGACTCCCGCGAGGGCAATGGTCTGACCCAGGTGGTCGGGCCAAACAGCTCGTTCACCCTGAAGGTCCGAGGCCGGGCCGGGGTGCCGGCCGATCAGGGCTCGGCGATGGTGCTGAATCTGACCGCTACCCAGGCCCAGGCCAGTGGCTACATCACCGTCTACCCGACCGGTGGTGCCGCCCCGGCCACCTCCAACCTGAATCTGGTCCCGGGCCGTACCGTCAGCAACCAGGTCGTGGTGAAGGTCGGCGCTGATGGCACGATCACCTTCCGCAACACCTCTCCCGGAGCTGTCCACCTGATCGCGGACCTGCAGGGGTACGTGGTCTAACCATCACTCGGCCCGGGTAGCCTCGGGCGCTGCGACCGGGTCTGCTTTCTCAGGAGAAGCAAGCCCGGTCGCAGCATTTCTGGTCGTAGATTGAAATCGGGCCCATGACGAAACCATGGCCTTCAGCATGAGCTACCCGACGTTACCGGGCCATCGACCAACCCCGTCGATGTGATCGCCGTGATTCTCGCCTGTGATGGTGAGGTTAATCCAGGGGAAAGTCCTGGTATCACCAGATCACGTTGGCTTCCTTATCAGCCAGCCCGGGGGTCTATTCGCAGGCAGGTCGAGAAACTTCCAGCAGCATCCGACTTCACGCAATAAGCTTCCCGCTCAGATCGGCCTCGCCGGGGGCTGGGAGCCGTACGCAAAGACGCCGGCTCCCAGCCGGGGTCGATCACAGGTCGGGCTGGACCCCTCCCCAGATCCGCTGGATGTAGTCGCGCATCGAACGGTCGGAGCTGAAGTAGCCGCAGCGGGCGATGTTCAGCACCGCAGAACGGGTCCACCGCTCCGGGTCAGCGTAGGCGCGTTCCACCTCCGCCTGGGCGTCGATGTAGGACTGGTAGTCGGCCAGGGCCATGAACCGGTCATGCTCCAGCAGCGCTGACGTCACCGGCTCGAAGGCCCGGGTGTCGCCGTCGGAGAAGGCGCCTGACATGATCAGGTTGAAGACCGCCTTCAGCTGCGGGTTGCTTTCGTAGTACGAGCCCGGGTCGTACCCCTTGGCGTAGACCTCGGCCACTTGCGGCTCGGTCAGCCCGAACAGGAAGAAGTTCTCGTCGCCGACGAGTTGGCGGATCTCGACATTGGCCCCGTCGTCGGTACCGATCGTCAGCGCACCGTTGAGGGCGAACTTCATGTTCCCAGTGCCGGAGGCCTCCATCCCGGCTAGCGAGATCTGTTCCGACAGGTCAGCCGCCGGGATCAGTTTCTCGGCCAGGGTGACGTTGTAGTTCGCGGGGAAGGCCACCTTCAGCCGGCCCTCCAACCGCGGGTCGGCATTCACCACCGCGGCTACCGAATTGATCAGGTAGATGATCTCCTTGGCCATCCGGTAGCCCGGTGCCGCCTTCGCCCCGAAGATCACCGTCCGCGGGGTCAGGTCGCTGGCCGCGACCTTTCCTGAGATCACCTGCTCGTACAGGGTCACCACGTGCAGCAGCTTCAGGGTTTGCCGCTTGTACTCGTGCAGCCGCTTCACCATCACGTCGAGCAGGTGGTGCTCGGGCAACACGATCGCGTCGCGGGCCTCCAACAGCATCCGCAGCCGGCGCTTGTTCTCCGCCTTGACGGCCCGGAACGCGGCCCGGAAGTCCTCGTCCTCGGCGTACGGCTCGAGTTCTCGCAGCCGCTCCAGATCGGTCACCCAGCCCGAGCCGATCGCATCGGTGATGATCGCCGACAGCCGCGGATTCGACAGCCGCAGGAACCGCCGCGGGGTGACTCCGTTGGTGACATTGGTGAACTTATCCGGCCACAGCTCGGAGAAATCAGGCAGCACCTTGTCGCGCAGCAGCTGGCTGTGCAGTTCAGCGACCCCATTGACCTTGGTCGAGGCGACGGTCGCCAGGTGAGCCATCCGGACCGCGCGCTCCGGGTGCTCGGCGATGATCGACATCCGCCGGACCCGCATCTCGTCACCGGGATACGCCTCGCGGACCTGATCCAGGAAATCGTCGTTGATCTGGTAGATGATTTCCAGGTGCCGCGGCAGCAGCCGGCCCAGCAGCTCCGCCGACCACACCTCCAGGGCCTCCGGCAGCAAGGTGTGGCAGGTGTACGCGAAGCACTGCCGGGTCACCTGCCAGGCCTCATCCCAGTCGATGTGGTATTCGTCGACCAGCAGCCGCATCAGTTCCGGCACCGCGATCACCGGGTGGGTGTCGTTGAGCTGGAAGATGATCCGCTCCGGCAGCCGGCGCAGATCGAAGCCCTCCTCCAACTGGGTGTCGATGAAGTCACGGATCGAGCAGGCCACGAAGAAGTACTGCTGCTGCAGCCGCAGCTCCTTGCCCTGCGGGGTGGAGTCCTCCGGGTACAGCACCTTGGAGATGTTCTCTGCGAAGGTCTGAGCCCGTACCGCTTGGGCGTAGTCGCCGGTGTTGAAGATCCCCAGGTCGAATTCCTTGGTAGCCTGGGCCGACCACAGCCGCAGGGTGTTCACCCTGCCGTTGAGATAGCCGGGGACCATGTAGTTGTTCGGGATCCCCTTCACGTTCCACTCCGGGACCCAACGGGTCCGTGGGGTGCCGTCGTCGTCGTAGGTCTCGGTATGGCCACCGAAGTTCACCTGGACCGCGGCTTCCGGGTGCGGGAACTCCCACGGGGTCCCCAGCGACATCCAGGTGTCAGCCACCTCCACCTGTCGGCCGTCGACGAAGGTCTGCCGGAAGATCCCGTACTCGTAGCGGATCCCGTAGCCGATGCAGGGCACGTTCATGGTGGCCAGGGAGTCGATAAAGCAGGCTGCGAGCCGGCCCAGGCCGCCGTTGCCGAGCCCGGGCTCGATCTCCTGGGCACGTAGCGTGGCCAGGCTCAGCCCGCACGCTGCGAGACCTTTCTCGACGATCTCGAAGAGGTCACTGGCCAACAAGTTGTTGCTCAGCTGCCGCCCGAGCAGGTATTCCGCCGAGAGGTAGGCGACCTTCTTGGTTGTGGTCCGCCGCCGGCGGGTAGTCTCCAGCCACCGCCCCATCAGATAGTTCTGTACGGTGCGAGCCAGGGCTAGGTACTGGTCGTTGACGCTGGACCGGGCCAGGGAAACACCCTGGCCGGTGTTGAGCTCATGGAGGAACTCCCGGACGAAGCCGTCCACCGAATGCGCCGGGGCCACTACTGGGGCCAGCGCCAGGGGATGCGTCGGGGTGCCGGCCGGACCCAGCACCCGCTCCGTGATCGGCGATTCGTCGGCCCTCTGAGGAGTGTCCGGGGAACTGGTCGATTCCGCTTCTGCTGACATGTCTCTACGGTAGTTCAGTTCCTGTCCACTGATCGAACTGCGACTCCCGCCGAACGGACCAGTTCCCGGCCTAGCAGCAGGTCGGCGCCTTTCTCGCCCACCAGGTACGCCGGGGCCATCGTGTTGCCGCTGATCAGGCGGGGCATCACTGACGAGTCCACGATCCGCAGCTGCTCCACTCCGTACACCCGCAGCTGCGGGTCCACCACGGCCTGGGGTCCGATCCCCATCGCGCAGGTCCCGACCGGGTGGTATCCGGTCCGGGAGCGGGCATTGGTGTAGTCGCGCAGCTCACGGTCGCTGCCCAGACGCGGACCCGGCTCCTGTTCGACTACGCCGAAGGCCCGCATCGCGCGGGTCTGGAGCAGTTCCCGGGCCCGGTCAATCCCGAGCCGGGTGATCTGCCAATCCTTGGGCTCGGCCAGGAACCGCGGGTCGATCACCGGCGCCACGCTCGGGTCAGGTGAGGCCAGGGTGACCGTGCCACGGCTGATGGGACGCAGGTTCGACACGTTGATGGTGAAGCCATGCCCCAGGCGGCGCTGCCCGTTTCCGTACGTGGGCAGGGCGGACATTTGGATGTCGGGCCGTTGACTGGCGTCGCTGTCCCAGAACAGGCCGGCTTCGCAGACGTTGGAGGTGATCGGGCCGGAGTGGTGCAGCGCATACTCGGCCAGGGCAGCAGCCAACCGCCAGGAGTGGCCCAGTTCGTTGTAGCTCGGCACGGTGGTGCTGGCGGTTAGGCAGACATCCAGGTGGTCTTGCAGGTTGCGTCCCACACCCGGCAGGTCCACCAGCGGCGTCACCCCGACCTGGCGCAGTTCGTCGGCGGGTCCGATCCCGGAGCGCAGCAACAGCGCCGGGGTGTTGATCGCACCACCGCAGAGCACCACCTCCCGGTCGGCGTAGAGGGTCTCGACCTGGCCGCGGCGCAGGTATCGGACCCCGACCGCCCGGCCTTGGTCCAGGATCAGCTCGGTCACCGTCGCCCCGGTCAGAACCCGCAAGGTGGGGCGGTGTCGGGCCGGCCACAGGTAGGCGCTGGAGGCGCTGGAACGCAGGCCGTGCCGCTGGGTAACGTCGTAGTAGCCGACGCCGAGCTGACGGGCCCCGTTGAAGTCCTGGTTGTACGGCAGGCCGATTTCCTGCCCGGCCGCCACGAAGGCCTCACTCAGCGCGTGGTACGACGGCAACCGACCCACCCGCAGCGGCCCGCTCGTCCCATGGTAATGGTCGGCGCGCGGATAGGACTCGGCGCGACGAAAATAGGGCAGCACATCGTCGTACGACCAGCCAAAGTTGCCCTGCTCGGCCCACTCGTCGTAGTCCTCCCGCTGCCCACGGACATAGATCATGGCGTTGGTGGAGGTTGCGCCACCGAGGATCCGGCCCTGCGGATAGCCCTTGGCGACACCCCCCAGCGCAGTCTGCTCGACGGTCCGGTACGGCCACCCGTACTTGCGCAGCTTCGTGAAGCCGCTCGGAATATGGACCATCGGATGAATGTCGGCCGGCCCAGCCTCCAGCACCACCACGCGTGCCTGTGAACCTGCCGTGAGCCGGTTCGCCACCACGGCGCCACCTGGCCCAGCCCCGACCACCACATAGTCGGTGCGCGTCATGCACTATCTCCCCTCTGCCCGCCGCCCCGGACACGCAACATGAGATGTCGACCGGGGGGATGAAGAGGGATCCAGGACGACAACGCTGCCTATGGTAGCGGAAATCTCCCCGGTACGGCGCAGGATGCACCCGCACTGCGCGTCGCGCGCCGAACAGCCGCGATCGTCTACCGCTGATCCGCGCTTTTCCTGCGACGCTTCAGGAACAGTCCCGTCTGTCGACGGCAGGTCGCCACGATGGCGTCTCAATCGACCGGGAGCCTTGTGACAGGAGACCCTCCCAGCAGCTACAGTCGCCTCGTTCAACCGATATAAAGGAGCAGTATGTCCTTCACCGAACCTCAGGGCAATGCCCCCGGCCCCGGTCCTTACGTCTCAGGTCCGCCCGCTGAGGATCCCGGCAAGACCCTGGGGATCGTCGGCCTGGTTCTGGCTATCCTCGTGTGCGGGCCGGTTGGTGCGATCGTGAGCTATCTCGGCTGGAGCAAGTCCAAAGCCGCTGGCTTTAGCAACACGGTGGGCCTGATCGGCCTGATCTGGGGCTGCCTCGGAACCGTAATCGGCATCATCTACATGATCATCAAGTTAGCCGCTTCCTCCTAGGACAACCTGGCTCGACCCGGCCCGGCGCCCTGCCAGGCCGGGTCGTTGCGTGTTCTGAGCCTGCCCCCGTCCCATCCTCAGAAAAACATCATCTGTGGCCTCCTCCAGATTCGTGGCCTGACTGCCTAGGCCAGAATTGGCCCCCGACCGGGTAAGTTAACCCTGCCTGCGAGCGCGGGCTGGCGTCAGCGGGATCCCGCTTTGCGCCCTTCGAATGACGATCCGCGACGGATCGCCAAGGCTGGAGGACACATGGCCGACGTGGCACAGCTACACCTTCCTGATGGCCGAACGGTGGAACTGCCGGTCGTGATCGGGACCGAGAACGAGGCCGCGGTCGACATCAGCGCCCTGCGCGCCCAGACCGGGTACATCACCGTGGACGACGGATATGCTAATACTGGCTCGTGCGAATCCCAGATCACCTTCGTCGACGGCGATGCTGGGATCCTGCGTTACCGCGGATACCCAATCGAGGAACTCGCCGAGCGCAGTTCGTTCGTGGAGACCGCCCAGCTGCTGATCTGGGGTGATCTGCCCACTGAGCAGGACCGCAACCGTTTCGGTGATCTGCTGACGGAGACCGCCGCGTTGCCGGAGCCGATGCGGCGTCACTTCTCGAGTTTCCCGTCCGCGGCTCACCCGATGGCGATCTTGTCGTCGATGATCAACGCGCTGCAGTCGTACGACCTGCCGCATCTGCGGATCGACAGCCCTGAACAGTTTGAGACCGCCGCTGCCTCGCTGATGTCGAAGGCCCGTACCATCGCGGCCGCCTCGTACAAGGCCTCGATCGCCCAGCCGCTGATCTATCCGCGGCCGGACCTGAAATATGCCGACAATTTCCTGCACATGATGTTCTCCCGCCCGTACCGGGATTATGAGCCGAGCCCCGAGGTGTCGCATGCGCTGAACATGATGCTGGTGCTGCACGCCGACCATGAGCAGAACTGCTCGACCTCGACGGTCCGGATGGTGGCGTCGTCGCAGGCAAACTTGTACGCCTCGGCGGCGGCCGGCGTATGCGCCCTGTGGGGCCCGCTACATGGCGGCGCGAACCAGGCTGTGATCGAGATGCTGGACGGGATCGAACGCTCCCAGATGAGCGTCAAGGATTACCTCGCGAAGGTGAAGGACAAGACTTCGAACGTGAGGCTGATGGGCTTCGGGCACCGGGTGTACCGCAACGTCGACCCGCGCGCCAGGATCATCAAGAAGGCTGCCGACGAGCTGCTCGACCAGATGCACATCGACGATCGGCAGCTTGACTTGGCCCGGGAGCTGGAGCAGGCCGCACTGGCCGATGACTATTTTGTGGAACGCAGGCTGTACCCGAATGTCGACTTCTATTCCGGCATCATCTTGAAGGCGATCGGGATCCCAATCGACATGTTCACGGTGATGTTCGCACTGGGCCGGCTGCCGGGTTGGATCGCTAACTGGAAGGAGATCCACGACAATCCCGAGCAGCGGATCTGCCGTCCCCGCCAGATCTACACCGGGCCCACCGCACGGTCGTGGCGGCCGCGGCTCGAACGTCACGACAGCATCACCCGGTGACCGCATCGGGTCCGACGTCAGCGATGTTCTGGCGCGAGCCGGGTTCGGAACCGGTACGGATGGAGGACGCGATCCGGGAATGGTCAGCCGAGGCCTTCCAGCTGCTCAGCCGGGTCGCGTCCCGATATCAGGCGACGATCTCGCCGCAGGATCTGGCCAGGAGGGTCCAGGCCGGTACCGGGGTGGCCACCAGCCACCGTACGGTCGCCTGGCTTAGCCAGGTGCTGCACCTGGTGGCCCATCGCTGCCAGGCGACCGGGGTGCCGCCGTTGACGTCGCTGGTGGTCAACCCCGGCGACGGCATGGTCGGACCGGCGTACGCCGAGGTGCTGCGGGTGCAACGCAGACCGGCCCGTAACGATCTGGTCCGCGAGCAGGAGGCGGCTCGGGGCCGGTTGGAGTGCTACCGCCGCTTCGCCGCGGATGTCCCGGCCGACGCCCACCCGATGACGGCGGCCGACCTGGCCCGGCAGCTGAGAAAACCGGCCCGAACCCCTAAGACTCGGGCGACGAGACCAGCGGCCTCAGCGAAGCCGTACGTGCCCACTACCCGGATCTGCCCGACGTGTTTCTTGGAAACCCCAGCCGGCGAGGAATGTCAGAACTGCCTGTGATCCGGCGGGCGGTTCAGCGCAGGCCGCGGACCAGGTCCCAGGTGAGATCGTCCAGGCTGGCGATTATCCGGTCGCACCGGTCGAGGATCTGCGGCTGTGGCGGGTGAAAGGCCGGCGGGACCGCCACCACGGCCATCCCAGCAGCGATCGCGGAGCGAATCCCGGCGCCGGAGTCTTCGACCGCGACGCACCGCTCGGCCGGAACCCCGATCAGCTCGGCGGCCCGCAGGTAGCCGTCCGGCCAGGGTTTGCCACGGTCCACTTCCTCGGTGGACACCGTCGCCCGCAGCAGATCGGCAATCCCCAGCTCCTGCACGGCCAGGTCGATCAGCCGACGCGGAGACGAGGAGGCGATCCCGACTGGCGCCTCGGCGGCCATCCGCCGTACCGATTCGACCGCGCCAGGCAGCACCGGCAGCCCCTGCCGGTAGGCGTCGACCATCGCGTCGATGGTCATCCGGGCAGCCTCCTGCCAGGTACGGCCAACGCCGACTACTTCGACCAGGTGGGTGGCCCACTCCTGGGTCGACATCCCCATCATCGCCTGGGTCGACCCTGGCGGCCAGGCCCGTCCGGCCTGCGCCGCCAGCCTGCGCCGGACCTGGTCCCAGACCACCTCGGATTCGATCAGAGTGCCGTCCAGGTCGAAGATCACGGCTGCCACAGACTGCATGAGCCCTTGCATACGCGGCCGGGGTTCCCCGGCGCAAGTCAACCCACGGTCTCCCGCCGCGCCCCTGAGCTTGCTCACCGACTTCAATGTCATGCTGCAGCGAGCCGAACAGCACGCAGAGAACAACCGTAGCGGGTGATCACCGGCCTGCGTGGAAGCGGCACGACCGTCCCGCTGAACGACCTTGGTGACCCAAGCCAGCGCCCGCGGTTGGATCGCCACGGTCGAAGCCAGCGACCGAAGTGACGTCCTCTAGCTCCTGGCAGCCGAACTGACCTAGGCCTGCCGGCACTGCTGGTGGATGCTGCCAGCTACGCGGAGCAGCTCTACGTCGATCTGCGCCCATGGGGCAACGTGAGCCTGAGACAGTCGACATCGCCCTCGTCGAACCCTTCCAGCCCTCTACCGTCGACTGGACAACGACGGCTCAGCAGGCTCACAGTTACCCCTACCTTGTCTAAACCATCGGCAAGCATGTTGAGAATCTGGCCGCTGGCCCCACGATCACGCCCGAGGATGTGGCCCTGAGAAGCTCAGAGGGCCAAGAACGAGGTGGATGCTGGTCCGGTCCCGGTGGGAGCGAGCCGCTACCGCCCGGCGGACCTTCCTGACCGGCATGGCCGAACCCGACGGCGACAGCGTCGTCGAGATCAACCAGCTCGCAGCCCACCTGGGTCGCACATGCACCCCCGACTTGTCTGGTGCCCGCCGGGAACTGATGTGCACGGGCCTCATCTACTCTCCCGAATGTGGCCTGGTGACCTTCGCGGTTCCCGGCATGGCCGGCTTCATCACCGCCCAGGACTGAGCGCTGCCATGCCTCATGAAGTCCGCCCTTCTCGGTGAACCAGATCTGACATGGCCTGTAGGCCTGGGCTTGTCGTGGACGCGAATGCCGAGGGCCGACCAGTCGACCCTCGGCATCGCGTGGCCTGGCCGCGGGCTACGGCAGGACGTACCCCGACACATCAGCCACGACCTGGGCGGTACCCGGCGAACCCCAGAACAGGTCAGCCGAGCGGCGGTTCAGAGTCGCGAAGGCAAGGTTCGCGACCACCGAGCCGGGATCAGCGACGTTGACGTTCGACACCGTCGGCATCGCGGTGTCGCTCGGGTACGCGGTCAGGTAGCCGGGCGCCTGGTTGTCGGTGACGGTCAGATTCAGGATCGCCGCCGGGGCCTGTCCCGCGACCTTGGCCCGATCCAATACCGGCACCGTCCGCTTCTGCTGACCCTGGACCGGGCCACCGTCGGAGCGGGTGTCGAGAACCCGGGTCGGGGTCATCGCAACCACCGCCCCGGAAGCCGCAGCCTGCCCGTCGATCACGTAGCCCTGAATGTCGGCCACCAAGTGCAGCGGGGTCGCCGCACCGTTGTGGAGCACCACCCCGTCCGGGCCGACTTTCACCAACACCAGGTTCGGGACCGTCTGGCCGGCCACGAAGTTGAGGTTCGAGGCCGTTGGCCGCTCACCACCCGGGTAGGCGGTGACGTACCCGGCGGCGCCGGCGTCGACCGCGGTGACGTTCAGGATCACGGCGCTGACCGCAGCCGGAAGCCCGGCCTTGCCGGCCACCGGGAGCTTCAGGTCACCACCGGCCGGGACCGCCTGGGATTCGCGGGTGTCGAGCAGCCGGGTCGGCCGGAGCAGCTGTACGGTGCCGGGGGCCTGGGCCTGGCCGCCCACCACGTAGCCCTGGATGTCGGCCACCAGGTGCGCCGTTGCGGGCGAGGCGAACCGCAGTGCGATCCGGCCGTCGGCGCTGAGCGGCACCACGGCCAGGTTCGACCGGGTCTTGCCGGCTACGAAATTGACGTTGGAGGCGACTGGGGCCTCGCCGCCCTGGGCGTACGCGGTCAGGTAGCCCGCCGCCTGTGGCTCGACCACCGTCAGATTGACCACCGCCGCAGCCGCGCCGGACGGCACCCCGTTACGGCCAGCCACCTTGAGCTCGACGACGCTGCCGTCCTTGACGGCCCCACCCTGCTGGCGGGTGTCGAGGACCCGGACCGGGCTCAAGGCACGGTAGGTGCCCGCAATGGCGGCTGTGGTCGGGATGAACGGATCGCTGACCGCCTGGACCGAGTCGTAGCCCTGCCGGGATCCGCCGACTCGGATCGTCAGCTGCTGATTCAGGTCCTCCGTAACGGTCGTGTACCGCGGGCCGGTGGCACCCGGGATCGGGACCCCGTTGCGCAGCCACTGGTAGCTGATCGCGGTCGGCTCCGGCTTCCAGTTGAGGGTGACGCTCAGCTGGGAGCCGATCGCGGTCGAGCCGGTGATCACTGGCGCCGAACCGGCGAAGGCGCCGAGCTCACCTACGTTGAGCAGCCGGTTCACCGAGCGGGCCTCGACCACCAGGCCACCGGTAGCCCGCAGCTTGATGTCGTTCCAGACTTGCTCCTGGCTCCAGCGGGGGTGCTGGGCGAGTACCTGCGCGGCAGCGCCCGAGACCATCGGGGCTGCGAACGAGGTGCCGCTGATCGGCCCGAACGGGGAGGTCCCGGGCTCGCCGTCCAGGGCCGCCGGAACATCCACGCCCGGCGCGTACAGGTCGACGCAGCTGCCGTAATTGGACCAGCCGGCCTCCCGATCGCGGATGTCGGTAGCGCCGACCGTGATCACCTCGGGCAGCGAACCTGGGGTCTGCCGGCAGGCGTCGACACCGTCGTTGCCGGCCGAAGTCACCACCACCAGGCCCCGGTCGATCATCGCCTTGGTGGGCTTGTTGAGGTGGTTGCCGAAGTTGCCGAGGCTGATATTCACCACGGCCGGGGCCGCCGGGGCGCGATGGGCCATGATCCAGTCGGCGGCCTGCCAGAAGTCAGAGGCAGTGCCTTTGCCCTCGCAGTTGAGCACCCGGACCGGGACGATAGTGACTTCCTTGGCTACCCCGTACGTGGCCCCGGCGACCATGCTCGACACCGCCGTGCCGTGCCGCTGGCAGCCGGGCTTGATCTCGCCCTGCACCAGGTCGATGCCGGGTTCGACAGTGACGCCCGCGAATTCGCGGTGGGTCCGGTCGATCCCGGAGTCGATGACGTACACGGTGACCCCGGCCCCCTTATTGGGATAGGTGTACCGGTTGTCGTGCCAATTCTCCCTCCCGTCGATCCGGTCCAGGTGCCACGGCGCCGGGGTCTGGACCTCGTGCGCTGCGATCTCCTGGTCACGCTGGACGGTGGCGACACGGGGATTCTTCGCCAGGGCCGCCGCCTCGCTAGCAGTCAGCCGGGTAATCGCGCCCTGAGTTACATGGCTCAGGATCGTGGTCTGGGCACGGGACCGCAGCGGAAGGGTCTGCGGGGCCTGGGTCTCGGCCACGACCCCGTCGTTGAAGGTGACGATGTACGTCGCCTCCTCACCGGCGGCCTGGGCCGGGACGACGAGAGGAACGCTCAGGAACAGGCCGGTCAGGGCTACCGTGGACAGTAGACGGCGCATAGGCAACTCGATTCGTGGTGGAATGTCTCCTGATGCTGGGGCCCTGCCGCCCACACCGGCAAATTTGATGAGAATAATCAAACAAGCGTTGGGAATCGTCTTCATCAACCCCAGCTGATCTGACTGTCTGTCAGTTCAGTCCTGGGCCTTCGGTCGGGCCGGCGGCAGGCGCAGGGTCACGATCTGGAACGGCCGCAGTCGCAGTCGGACCCCGCCGGCGATCGGCTCCAGACGGGTGAGGGTCTCGGTCACCTGATCGGTACGTTCCAGCAGGTTCACCACCTGCGCCGGGCCGGCGTCGAAACCAAGCCGCAGCTCGGTAACCGCCCGCCCGCCGAGCGATTCGTACATCCGCACCACCAGATCGCCGCTGCGGTCGTCGGCCAGTTTCACCGCCGAGATCACCACATCCGGGTTAGACGAGCTCACCAGCGGCTCCCAGCCGGCACCGCCGACCGGGCGCGGCGGCAGCGCCAGCGCGTACCCCTGCCGGGTCGCCTCGGCGATGCCGCCCACCAGCAGCGAGGTCTCGAAGACGTGCAAGCCCTCGTCGGCGCACGGGTCCGGATACAGCGGGCCACGCACCAGCGACAGCCGGACCGTGGTCGGCAGGCCACCGCGGGAGTCACCCTGCGCCGGGTGGGAGATGTCGTGGCCGTACGTGCCCCGGTTCAGCACCGCCACCCCGTACGAGCCCTCACCGACGTGCACCCAGCGCTGCGCGGCGATCTCAAACTTGGCCGCGTCCCAGCTGGTGTTCTGGTGGGTAGGCCGGGTGACGTAGCCAAATTGGATCTCGCTGCGGGCCTCGATCGCGTGCAGGTCGAACGGGAAGGCCAGCTTCAACAGCCGCTCCCGCTGGTGCCAGTCGACTTCGGTACGAATGTCGAGCCGGGGCAAGCCGGGCTCCAGCCGTAGCCGCTGGGTCACCCGGGATTGCTCGAACGACCTGGTCACCACTACCTCGTTGGCCTCAGCCCGGATTTCGTCGAGGCCGGTGAGGTCTGTTACCCGGTTGCGGTAAAAATCGTCGAGATCCCAGGCCTCGTACTGGTTGGGATGGTCAGGGTGCAGCTGAAGCAGGTTCGCCCGGGCCCCGGCCGGGACTAGTTCCCGCTCGGCGGCTAGGTCGACGATCGAAGCAATGGTGCCGTCGCCGGCCAGGCTCACCCGCAGCAGCCCGTTGTCCAGGCGGTACGGGTCGGGCCCCGTCACCACCGGGGCTGGCGTCGCCGCCTCGGGGACCGCGGCCCCGAAGCCGGGCACCCCGTGCTGGGGATGTGGGGCCGGGTTGGCCAACACCTGGGTAGCTGCGAGGCCGTCCTGGGTGGCCGGATTAGCCGCGGCGAGCAAGCCCAGCGCTTGGGTGATCAGGGCCTCGAGGCGGGCGATCAGGTCGGCGTAGTGCTGCCTCGATTCCCGGTGTACCCACCGGATCGACGACCCGGGCAGGATGTCGTGGAACTGTTCCAGCAGCACCTCGCGCCACAGCTGGTCGATGGCGTCGTACGGGTAGTCGGCCCCGGCCCGCAGCGCGGCAGTGGACCACCACAGCTCGGCCTCCATCAGTAGGTGCTCGCAGCGCCGGTTGCCCTGCTTATTGGCGACCTGGGTGGTGTAGGTACCGCGGTGGAATTCGAGGTACATTTCGCCGACCCAGACCGGGGCATCGGGATAGTCGGCCTGGGCCTGGGCGAAGAAGGTGTCGGGGCTGTCGAGGGTGACCTTCGGGGAGCCGTCCAGGTCGGCCAGCCGCCGGGCCCGTTCCAGCATTTCCCGGGTCGGGCCGCCGCCCCCGTCGCCCCAGCCGAAGGCCAGCAGCGAACGGTTGGCATAGCCGGCGTCTTTGAAGTTGTGGGCCGAGCGATGCACCTCCCGCCCGTACAGGCCGCTGCCGTACGTGTCCGACGGGGGGAAGTGAGTGAAGACCCGGGTGCCGTCGATCCCCTCCCACCAGAAGGTGTGGTGCGGGAAGACGTTGGTGGTATTCCAACTCATCTTCTGGCTCAGAAACCAGTCGGATTCGGCGAGCCGGCAGATCTGCGGCAGGGCACCGGAGTAGCCGAAGGTGTCAGGCAGCCAGACCCCACCGGTGGTGACGCCCAGGTCCTCGGCGAGCAGCCTTTTGCCGTACGTGAACTGGCGCACCATCGCCTCCCCGCCCGGCAGGTTGGCGTCGCATTCGACCCACATCCCGCCGACCGGGACCAGGCTGCCGGCAGCGACCGCGTCACGAATCCGCTGGTACAGGTCGGGGTAGCGGTCGCGGACCCAGGCGTAGTGGACCATCTGGGAGCAGGCGAAAACCAGGTCGGGATAGTCCTGCGCCAGCTGGGTGACGTTGGCGAAGGTCCGGGCACATTTGCGGATGGTCTCGCGTACCGGCCACAGCCAGGCCGAGTCGATGTGGGCGTGCCCGACCGCTGAGATCTGATGTTCACAAGCGCGCGCCGGCTGAGCCAACAGCGGCGCCAGGACCGCTCGGGCCGCAGCGGCGGTAGCCACGATGGTCTGGTCGTTGCGCAGGTCGAGCTGATCCAGGGCCCGGCTCAGGCCGGTCCGGATCTGCGCAGCACGGGGACTGCCGTCGGGCAGTTCGTCTTGCAGTTCGTTCAGCACCGACAGGTCCAGGTCCAGGGCGAACACTTCTTCCTCGAGGCGGGCCAAGTCGCAGCTGCGGAAGCGGTAGATCGGGTGCGGCGGGGTGGTGTCAAGGTCCGAGAACAAGGTCTGCCCGGGGCCGTGGATAGCCGGGTTGGAGGCGGCCTCCAGGTACAGGACCCAGGTGTCGCCGGGCCGGATCTCGGCCGGTACCGGCAGGTAGCGGTTGTCGGGGTGGAGGCCCTTGATCACCCGGCCGTCGGTAGTCCAGGCCAGGGCCTCGACCTGGAATCCGGTGTTGTCACCGGAAAAACCCGGGTCGACGACGAGTTCCCAACGTCCCTCGGCGTCGACAGGCAGGGTGGCCGAGACTTTGAACCAGCTGGTGGACCAGCCTCTGCCCCACGGCTCGCCGATTGGGAACGGCACGAAATCACCCGCGGTGGCCTCGCTGAACGACTCCGGCTCGCCGGGCAGATGGTTAGCCTCCACGGTGGCCGGGGTGCGGTGGGAGTAGATCGCGTCCTTCACCCTCGCGTGGGCCCGAGCGACCCGCGTCGACAGCGACGACAGTGACGTGTGCATGGTGCTCCTGTGCTGGCGATCCAGACGCCGCAGGGCCGCCATTGGTGCCCTCGTACGGCCTGGCGAGGATCCTCCCACGCCGTGGCCGGGCCGCTCCGGGCGGGCTCAGGCAGAACGGTCCCGGGGCTCGTACCCAGAGCCCCGGGACCTGTTCTGACCAACCACGGCGGGTCGTCATGATTCCCTGTCACCGTCATCACCGGCCACGGTTCAGATCGGGCTGAGTCTCACCGACGGGGCGTCCTGCGACTAGACCACGGGCGCACGTTTGGAGCGCCCGACGGGATTTGAACCCGCGCCTCCACCGCCAAGACCCGATCGGTCGATCCGGGTCGACAGGGATTTTCAGTCTGGGCGAAAGCTTCACGGTACGGCCCGTACGCCGCCTCTGCCTTGGGCTACCCCGGCTGGTACCGGGGGCAGGAATTGAACCTGCACTGTCACGTCGGGCATCAGCTTGAGTCTGTCCATGAGCCTTGCCGGCACCAGGGTGCCGGCTCCCTGCGCCCAGGCAGGGAGTCCAGGGTCAGCGCGCAGACATCACCTCCGAGCCGAACAGGTAGCCCAGCAGCGCGTCGCCGCACCGCACGTCGCTCACCTCGATGTCGTTGGCTTCCTCGCGGGCGATCCGTACCGCGGCCAGCAGCTCGTCGACCCGGTTCACCATCGCGGCCCGCTGGGCGCCGGGGATGGCGCCGGAGTAGGTCCGGGTGGTCCAATAGCCGACGATCACATCCTCCTGGTACACCTGCACCTGCGCCGGGTGCTTGTCGGTCGCCTCAGCCAGGACGTGATTACGCATCATCTTCTTGGTGCGGGTGGTTTCCCGGGCGGCGGTCACGTACGCCTGGGCGTCGTCGTCGTACGTCCAGCGCTCCCCGATGTCAAGGACCGGCAGCTTGGCGATGAAAGCCCGCAGGTCCACCAACTGCTTCTCCAACGTCAGCAGCGTGGTCACCGGTACATCGGCGACCAGGACCTGGCCGGCGACCACAATGTCCGCCCGGGCGGCAGTGTTGGCCTGGTCTTTGGTGATCATGACGTCAAACATCCGGCCCAGCGCGGCACGGACCTGGGCCACCTCCTGCGACACCCGCACCTTGACCTCGGTCTGCTCCTGCGGCAGCCGCTCCCCCTCGTCGTCGCGGGGTCGGTAGGTACGCAAGATTCCGGTCAGCGGGGCTGGCTTCTGCAGCTGCTGGTAAGCGTCGGCGAGAACCCGGGCAGCGGTCGCCTTGACCCCTTTCTCGATGGCCAGAATCTGGTTCAGTCGAGTCGGTTTCCTCATGCTGCCACGCTAACGCCATACGGTGCCGGCAGCCATCGATTTATCCGCGTGACCGAGCAGCGACGACATCATGGGTCATGGGTATCGGCCTAGCCGCCAGCCTTACGCCGGAACTGACGCCGGCCGTTAGCGGCTTTGTGCGGTCCGCCGTTGATCTTGCTGCCGCTCTGGTGTTGCTCGCCGGCGTGGCTGCGGGCTTGTTTCGCGACCAGCGCCTGACGCATCGCCGCCTTGGGATCGGGCGGGTCATGAGGATTGTCGGTGTCACTCATGAGATCCACTATGCCAGTCCCGATTCTGATCCGGAGCCGACCATAGTCTCACTGGTTGAGATGAGTTTTGGGCTGCTTTGGTGAGCCCTCGTCCAATACCGCGCCCGCCACCAGCCCGGCGGCGACCGCGGCGGCTTCTGCCCGCCGCAGGATCTCACGCTGCTCGCGGCCGGTACCGCGGGCCACTTCGGCTACGTCGGCGAATTCTGGCGTGGCCTGCACGATCACCTGCCCCTGGTGGGCGACCTTGATCCGTACCGAATGGTCGTCGACCGTGACCGGTAGCCAGCAGCGCTCGAGGGTACGCCGGCGCAGCCTGGCGTGGCGACGGACGCCGATCGTGCTGGTGGTGGCGAAGATCACCTCGGTCAGCCGGTCCGCGTCGGCTGGCCGGCAGAGCACGCCCAGCAGCTGCCCGGGCCGACCGTGTTTCATGGTCGCCGGTACCAGCCAGGCGTCTAGGGCACCGGCGGCTAGCAGCCGATCCAGCACCCCAGGCCACAGCCGCGGATCCAGATCATCCACGTTCGCGGCTAGTTCGCTGACCTCGGTCGGCGGCTCATCGCTCTCCCCGGCCCGGAGCGAATGGTCGGTACCCCCCGCAGGGGCGGGATCACCCAGCACCACCCGGACCACGTTGGGACGGCCGGGAAGATCCTTGGTCCCGGCTCCGATGCCGACTGCCCGGGTCACCAGCGGCGGCTGCTCGCCCCAGGTCGCGGCCAAGGCCCGGACCAGCGCCATCCCGGTCGGGGTGGCCAATTCGCCTACCATGATCTGTTCTGGCCGGCCGCGGCCCGGACCGCGATCGCCATAGCCGTCATGATCGCTGGCCAGGTGATCATGCTCACCTGGTTCATGGCTGAGCACCGGGGGCAGCCCGCCGCCTCGGGTCGGCCAGCCGATCGCCAGCTGGGCGACCGCCGGCACCGGTACCGGCATCAGCCCATGCGCTACCCGGACCGTCCCCTCGCCGACCGCGACCACAGTCCCGACAACCCGGTCGATCCCCAACAGCCGAACCGCCTCAGCCACCCCGACCACGTCAGCGATCGAGTCCAACGCCCCCACCTCATGAAAGTGGACCTGTTCCGGGTCGATGCCGTGGACCCGCCCCTCGGCCTGGGCCAGCAACCCGAACACCCGCAGAGCCAGCGCCGCGGTATCCGGATGCAACCCGGCCTGGTGAACCAGGGCCCGGACCTGGGCCCACGCCCGGTGCGGCGGGTCGTCCACCAGCACCTCGACCTCGACCTTAGTGGCCCGCTGCCCCTGCCGTACGGTCTGCCGCTGGCTCAACCGGACCGAGCCCGGAACCACCTGGTCAACCACGGCCTGAATCTGCGGCAACGCCGCCCCGGCATCGACCAGCGCACCCAACAGCATGTCGCCGGCCACCCCGGCCGAGGTATCCAGCCAGCAGATCACGACGCCTCCTCGGGTACGCGGGCAGGGCCCGCGATCTGGGCGGCCAGATAACCGGCCCCGTAGCCGTTGTCGATGTTGACTACCGCCACCCCCGGGGAACAGGCGTTGAGCATCGACAGCAGCGCCGCCACCCCCCCGAAGGCCGCCCCGTACCCGACCGAGGTCGGGCAGGCAACCACCGGGACCGCAACCAGACCCGCAACCACCGCCGCCAAGGCACCATCCATCCCAGCCACCACCACGACCACCGCCGCCCGCCGCAGCAGATCCAGCCGCTCCAAGACCCGATGCAACCCGGCCACCCCGACATCCACCACCCACTCAGTCGGGCGACCCAGATGGCGAGCGGTCAGCAACGCCTCCCGGGCGACCGGCAGGTCCGAGGTACCAGCGCAGACCACCACCACCAGCCCACCGCTAGGCTGCGGCGGCTGCGCCGGCCAGACCACCAGCCCGGCCGGCTCGTCGTAGCTGCCCGAGGGCAGCACCGCCAACACCGCCGCGGCCCGCTGCGGGTCCATCCGGGTAAAGATCACCGGCCCCGGCGTCTGCCCCAGCCGAGCCGCGATCGTTGCGAGCTGCTCAGGGGTCTTAGAGGCCCCGTACACGGCCTCCGGATAGCCACGGCGCCGGGCCCGGCCCAGATCAAGATGGGCGACCTGGTCCAGCGGGTCAGTGCCGGGCACGGCGCACCTGCAGCAGAGTCGTGGTGGTGAACGCACCGGACTGGATCCCGACCAGGTCGATCGCCACAAACTGGAAACCCGCTGCTTTGACCCCGGTCACCACCGCCTCCTTCACCTCAGGCACCAAAAACCGGATGATCTCGTCGGCCGGAACCTCAATCCGGGCCACGCTGCCGTGATGACGGACCCGACAGTCACTGAAACCCTGAGCCATCACCATCAACTCGGCAAATTCGATCTCCCGCAGCTTCTGCGGGGTCACCTCCTCACCATGCGGGATCCGCGACGCCAGACACGGCGCAGCCGGCTTGTCAGCCACCTTCAGCCCGAAAGACCGGGCCAGGGCCCGGACCTGGGCCTTCGTAACCCCGGCTTCAGCCAGCGGCCGCAGAATCCCGTGTTCGGTGGCGGCCAGCGCCCCGGGCCGGTCCGGGCGGTCAGCATCGTCGGCGTTCTCCCCGTACGCCACCGCCACGATCCCGTACGCCGCCGCTGCTTCCTCATCGATCCGGGTGAAGAGTTCGTGTTTGCAGTGGTAGCACCGGTCAGCGCCGTTGTTGCGATACGCCACGACGTCTTGTTCCCGGGTGGCGACCTCCACCACCCGGACCCCGATCTGGGCCGCGACCTGGTACGCCTCGGTACGTTCCCGCTCCGGCAACGAGGGCGACACCCCGATCACCGCGATGACCTGGTCGGCTCCCCTGGCCCACGCCGCGACCGCGGTCAGCACCGCACTGTCGACGCCGCCGGAGAAGGCCACGCCGAGCGTCCCGTCGATCGGGAGCCGGGCAGCCACCCGTACCGCGAGACGCCTCGACTCGGCGTCCAGGTCGAGCATCGGCCCACCTTTCTTCATCGGTGATAGCGAACCAGGTCCCCATCCGGCTCGTTCGATCCTTCAACCTGTTGCCAGGATCGCGGTAGTACGACAGGATCATCTTGAGCATAGGAGGACAGAGATGTCGACAACAGCCGCACTGGGAATCGATGTCGGTGGGAGCGGGATCAAAGGTGCTCCGGTCGACCTTGGCACGGGTGCTTTGATGCAGGACCGGCTGAAGATCCTGACCCCCACACCTTCTACCCCCGAAGCCGTCGCCAGCGTCGTCGATCGGATAGCCGACGAGTTCTTAGATGATCTGCCGGCCAACTCCCCGGTTGGGGTAACGATTCCGGGGATCGTGCACCACGGGGTGGTGAGATCGGCCGCCAATATTGACTCGGCGTGGATCGGTTGCCCCGGCCAGGATGTGTTCTCGACCGCGCTAGGGCGCCCCTGCATGCTGGTCAACGATGCCGACGCGGCCGGGGTGGCCGAGGTCCGGTACGGGGCGGCGAAAGAGGTCTCGGGGCTGGTGATCCTGACCACCCTAGGGACCGGGATCGGAGTTGCCCTGATCCACAATGGGGTGCTGATCCCGAACGCCGAATTAGGGCATCTAGAGCTGAATGGTCACGATGCGGAGACCCGGGCCGCCGCCAGCGCCCGGGAACGGGAGGGCCTGAAGTACGAACAGTGGGCCAAGGAGCGTCTCCAACCGTACTTCGCGCACCTGGAGTTTCTGTTTTCCCCCGATCTGTTCGTGATCGGCGGCGGGGTCTCGCGGAAAGCGGAGAAGTTCCTGCCGCATCTGCGGCTTGACACCCCGATCGTCCCGGCCACACTGCGTAATACCGCGGGGATCATCGGCGCTGCGGCCCTAGCCGCCGATATGCACTGAGCCAACGGGACGCTGTCGGTGGACAGCCGACCCGGGCCGACACCAGCGGCCCGGGTCAACTCCCCAAAGTCCCAGGGAGGTCCCTGGGGGTCTCGTGTGGCTGTGCTCCACGATGAGGAGCGTACGGCCTGCGACACGACCTTGGAGGTTCTCTGCACCAGCAGAGACGATCGTTACCCCTTTTCGTGGCGCCATGACGTCCTGACGGTACGCGGCGCCCCACCTGGGCTGTGTCGGGCGCTGACAGGCCCGGATAAAGTGACGCGCATGAGCACCGAGGGCATCGACTACGCAGACCGTCTCCGTACCAAATCCACTGTGTGGTGGAAGAGGGTGCTCAACGTGCAAGCGCCGTACCGGGCCCGGATCCGCTCGTACAACCTGGGCCGAACCCTGGAGATCGGCTGCGGGATCGGCCGGCTACTGGTAGCACTGCCCTTCGGCTCGGTCGGTATCGATCACAACCCGCATTCGATCGCCGACTGCCGCCGGCTCGGACTCGAGGCTTACACCACCGAGGACTTCCTGGCCAGCCACCGCGCCCGCGACAACGAATTCGACTCGATGATGCTGGCGCATGTGCTGGAGCACATGACCCTAGACGAGGGCCGTGACCTGCTAGCCGAATATCTGCGGTTCATCCGCCCCGGCGGCAAGGTGCTCTTGATCTGCCCGCAGCAGAAGGGGTACACCACTGACCACACGCATGTGCAGTACCTCAGCGGCGAGACCATGATGGTGGTGGCCCGTCGGGCCGGGCTGCAGACCACCAAGGCGTCCAGCTTCCCGCTCCCGGCAAAAGCCGGGCAGTGGTTCACGTACAACGAGCATCACGTTTTGGCGACCAAGCCTCGCTGATCGTCTCGGCTGCTCAGGCGAAGGTCACGACGACCTCGTACATCGCGCGGGCGATCCGCATGAAGGTGAAGGCGAATCGGATCCCGAACGGCAGCCGGGAGCGGTCGGGCAGGTAGGAGCTGAAGTCGAATTCGATCCGGACGTCGACGATCCGGTCGCTCCAGCCTCGAACGGAGTACGGATCCTTAACCCGGAACGGCATCCGGGCGTCGGGGGTGCCTTTGTGCTGGATCTGTTTCTCGCTGGAGGCGGTCAGCCAGGGAGATTCCGCGTCGTAGCACAGCCGGGCCCCCGGCAGGCGTCGTCCCATGGCGCTGACCAGGCTCTTCACGTCCTCGACCGGGATGTAATAAAAGACCCCGGGGGCGACCGCGATCAGGCCCTGACTGGCGTCGACCTGATCCATCCACTCGTGGTCGGTGACCGAGTACGGCAGGTCGACCTCTCGCTCGTGCGGCTCCACCCAGCGCTTACGCATCTCGATCACGTCAGGGAAGTCGAGGTTGTAAATCCGGGCCTCAGGGTCGGCCACCTCGTGCACGATCCGGTCCAGCCCGCAGCCGATGTTGACCACGGCCGCGCCGGGATGATCGGTCAGATAGGCGTTGATCTCCCGGATCGTGAGCAGGTGCCGCAGCCCGTACACCGCGGCTGGGAATTCACTTAAGTGCTGCGCGGTACTGCCCTCGGCGACCCGGATCGCATCGGCATGCTCGGCCCAGGGGTCTGGGAACAAGTCAGGCCAGCGGTCTGCGGCCTGGGCCCGCCCGGTGAGCGGAAAGAAAAGGGTCTGTTGGACATCGGTCAGGCTCACGAGACCTCCTGCTGGCGGGTGGCGCCGACCGTACCCGATCGGCTACTGAGGTTCACCTAAGCTAACACTCGCCCGAAAATGGCCTGGCCGGGACGTTCGAGACGTCCCGGCCAGGTTGTGTCGGTTGTAGAGGATCAGGCAGAGGTCCGGGCGAAATCGCCCTGGTTGGTCTCTCGGTCATCGTGCTGGTCGGCTTTCACCTGCTCGCAGACGTCACAGGGACGATCCGCCTGAGCGGTCGGGAAAGTGCCCGGCCAGTACCAGAAGGTCTCAGAGGTGGGGATCATTCGGCTACCCCCTGCGCGTCGAGCATGTGGGCCAGCGCCACGCCGTTCTGGGTGCTGTGCCCCGCGATGAGGGTGAGAGCCACGGCGAAGTCCTTGGACTCGAACAGCTTCTTGAACATGTCTCCAGTGTTAGCCACCCAGATCGATACGTCTAGTGAAGATTCTGCAAGAAAAACATACCCTGATCGCATAGATCATCTGGGGTTGCCGCTGCTCCGAGCGCACAGCAGCAGGCAGAATCAGACCACCCAGGGTCCCGGGCGTCCTGCCCCAGGGTTATGCCCGCTGGTGTGCTGGGGCATCCCGATCAGGCCGGTGACCACGCCGAGGGGGATTGTTATGCCCGCTGGTGTGCTGGGGCATCCGACCGGCTGGGATGCCAGGATGGCAATATGGCAGCGCCCGAGGAGCCCGATGACCAGACCCCCGCTACCCCCGAGCAGGTGGCGGCGTTGCAAGCCCGGCTGCGTGACCTGTACGACCAGATCGGAGCCTCGCGGCGTCGACATCGGGAATGGTTTCTGACCCGGCTGCGGCAGTCGCTAGCCGAGACGAGCGAACCAAGCGAGCGGGAACGGCTCGAGCAGCTGATCGCCGAGGTGGCGGCCCAGTCGACACAGACGCAGGACAGCCCCTACCCGAACAGCGAGCACGAAAGGCCAGACCCAACCATGACCTGAAGCCCTCTTCATCGTGAACCCTGAGCGCCCAACCTGCCACGACACCAGTCGAAACCATGGGAGTGGCGACACCGCCTCGGTCGTGCTACGCTCTCCTGGCTGGCCGGGCTACCGGCCTAGCGCGAGTGGCGAAATGGCAGACGCGCACGGTTCAGGTCCGTGTGTCCGAAAGGACATGGAGGTTCAACTCCTCTCTCGCGCACCAGCACATCTTTGGCTACGGGGGGTTGGCCAAGGTTTTTCTCTCCCGCCACAGAATGTCTGTCGCGCGATAGTGCCTGTGATGCACGCTGCGGCCCAGGTGCGCCCGATCGCCACCGACCAGGTCAGCCTCTTCTGAATATTCATGTGTCGATCGACGAGAGGAGTCTCCCGTGTGCCGAGCAGTGACCTGCCAGACCTGCGGCAAGACGACATGGGCCGGCTGCGGCCAGCACATCGCTGCCGTCCGACGCCAGGTGCCCGCCAACCAGTGGTGCGGCCACCCGAACGACGACCAGGGATCTGAACTCAGACGACCGTCAGCGGCAAAGTAGCCTGGTAGCGGTCCGCGCTGACCGAGGCGTCGCTGGGCTGCACCTGCAGCACGTACTCACCCTGCGGCAGCGCCGGGATCGTAAAGGAGAACTGGCCGCGCACCGGGCAGCCGCTGGAGGCGCTGCCGCGTCCAGACTGCACCACCTGCCCAGATCGCAGCACCTGCCAGCTGAAGCTGCCCTCGTCCACGCAAGCCTCGCCCCGGACCAGGATCGGCTGCCCGGCTGGCTGAGTCGACCAGCGCGACGGGGCCACGATCCAGATCGGGGCCAGGTCGTTCCACTCGCTGCCGCTCGCCGGGCGTGAGGCGGTCATCGCGACCGTACCAGCGACCCGGATCTGAACCGGGACGCTCATCTGGGCGGCGGCGGTAGTGGTCCACGCGATCGCTTGGTACGCCATCCGCTGCTGCTGCGGTGTTAACCCGCTTCTCAGGCCCTGGTTGAGGTCGACGCGGATCTGGCCACTGTCCACGACGGTGGTGACCTGTTCGCCTTCCGGCCAGGGCTGTTGCCAGTCGGAGTACGGCAAGCGGGTGCCGTTGATAGTTCCTGTGACCAGCGTGGAGACGGCCAGCTGGACCCGGCCCGAGATGTCGGAAGGGGCGTCGACGCTGATGAAATCCCGGTTCAGCAGCCAGGGCTGCAGGCTAGTGCCGGTGGTGACGTAGTAGACCGGCATCGCCCACCTGGTGGCGCTCTTGGCCTGCGCGTCACCGTTCGTCGACGAACTAGCCTCCGTGACGGCCGGCGCGGAGGCCCCGGTGGTGGCCGGGGCAGCTGCCATCTCGGTATTGGTGGCCGCAGTCTGGGGACGCAACGCCCACATCGCAGCGAGGGCCACCGCCAACACCACCGCCGCCGCGGCACTAAGCCACAGCCCGGACCGGCGTACGCTCCGCAGCGAGGTCACGGGGGCCGGCTGCTGCGACCCGGCAGCCAGGATCTGGGCCAGCCGTTCGTTGGGCTGGATCTGGCTCGCCTGCCGGCCCAACTCGTCTCGTACCTGGTCCTCAAAGCTCATACCGCGGCCTCCATCCGCTCCCGCAGAGCGCGTAATCCTCGGTGGGCGTGAGTCTTGACCGATCCGGGGGCGATATCGAGCGCTTCGGCGATCTGGGCCTCGGACAGGTCGACGTAGTAACGCAGAATGATCACCTCCCGCTGCCGGTCCGGCAACTTTCTCAGTTCCGCCAACAGCCGATCCCCGTCGAGCCGGTTCAACGCGGCCAGGTCAGCGCTCGGCGCGCTCCCGCGCCCGGATGCGTCAGCCCGGCCTGCCTCGGCCTCGTTCTCGCGGCGTACCACCACCTCATGCCGCAACACCGAACGGGCCCCGTTTACCGCGCAGCGGCGCAGGTATCCGACCGCCGCCTGCTCATCACGCAGGGTAGGCCAGGCCCGATAGGTGGCAATGAAAGCGTCTTGGACCACATCCTCAGCGGCTCCCTGATGGCGCAGCATCAGCCACACCATCCGGACCAGCGAATTCCACTGAGACTCGTACATGGCCGTGATTCCCTCGTCAGCTGAGTGGGCGAGCGCCATTCCCACACCCTTTCGACGAATCATCGACCGTACCGGTTGACACCGACACTGTGCCATCCCACTGGGCCCCTGCCCCACCGGGTCTGTAGGTCACGGCCTCACCGGGTGGGTGATTCGCGGTCGACACCGCCCGTCACCCGGCACGGCTGCTTTCCTGCCGTCGAGCGTCCGCATTGCTAGTCTTGCCAGATTCGAAGCCCGCACCTCACATTTCCATGTTCGAAGGAGACCTCAATGACTGCTTACGAGCTGGTGATGGCGTATCACCATGCCTGGACCAGTGGTGACCTCGACACCGCGATGGGGTACCTCGCCGAGGACTTCGTCTGCCATGCCCCGAGCGGCGAGATCACCGGCCGGGAAGCCTACCGGGCATCTCTCGGTGACTTCGCTGCCCGCCTCACTGGGATCCAGGAGATCGCGCAGCTCAGCGATCCGGATCACGTGGTCCTGCTCTACTACCCCCAGACTGAGTCCTTCACTACCGCCCCAGCCGTGGAGTATTTCACCATCCGAGACGGCAAGATCGCCGAAACCCTGCTGGTCTTCGACCGTCTCTCGGTGAATGGTGAATGACCCCGCATCAGAACGCCTTGGTCGAACGGATCCGAGTGCTGTTCGGAGAAGATCTCCTGACCCGGGAGGTGTCGATGTTCGGCGGCCGATCCTTCATGGTCAATGAGCGGTTGATCGTCAGCGCCGGCAAAACCGGGGATCTCCTGGTCCGCGTCGACGCCTGCCGCCATCAGGAGCTTCTGAGGCGTCCCGGCGCCACCCAGGCGATGATGGCTACCAAAGACATGGGCCCGGGCTGGATCGAGGTCTCCTCGGAGGCGATCCAGGATGACGCGGGGCTGCGGTCCTGGATCGATCTCGCGCTGGAGTACAACCGCTCCTTACCACCGCGGGTACGCGGCAAATCCAGTCGCAGCTGACCACGTATCCACGCACCGACGCCAAGCTTGATCGTCGCCTCCGCGAGGATCGACTGGCATGGTCGTCCCGGGTTATCGACGTCGAGCGGTCCCGAAGATCCCGCGGACGATTTCCCGCCCGGCGGAACGGACGAACTGGCGGAAGACACTGGATCCAGCCACCTGTTCCAAGACCGATTTCTCGTTACGCCGGGCCCGTTCCTCGCGTGCTGCCTCCCGCTCGGCCTCTCGGCGCTGCCGCTCAGCCTCGCGTTCCTCGGCTCGGCGTTGCCGTTCGGCCTCCCGTTGAGCAGCCCGTTCGAGGCGTTCAGCCTCCCGCGCCCGAGCGGCCTCCTCCTTGGCCCGGGCAGCTTCCTCCCGCTCGGCCTGCTGTGCAGCCTGCGCGTCGGCCTTGGCCTGTTCCTGCTCGGCCGCGCTCTGGGCGCCCTCCTCCAGTTTGCGAGCCAGGATCTCCTGGGCCGATTCTCGGTCCACCTCGTTGCCGTACTTCGCCATCATTGCCGAGGCGGCGATCCCCGGGCGCAGTACGTCGGCCGGGGTTGGGGCCATGAGTGATTCCGGGGCCCGCATCCGGGTCCAGGCCACCGGGGTCGGCGAGCCGTCGGGATCCATCACGGTCACGATCGCTTCCCCGATTCCCAGCCGTTGCAGGACCTCAGCCAAGTCGTAGGCCGACTTCGGGTAGGTGTTGACGGTCTGCTTGAGCGCCTTGGCGTCGTTGGGAGTATGGGCGCGCAGCTGGTGCTGGACTCGGGACCCGAGCTGGGCCAGGACCTGATCGGGGATGTCGGTCGGGGTCTGGGTGATGAAGAAGATCCCGACCCCCTTGGATCGGATCAGCCGTACCGTCTGGGCGATCGTCTGCAGGAACTCCGGGGAGGCGTCAGCGAACAGCAGATGAGCCTCGTCGAAGAAGAAGACCAGCTTTGGCTTGTCGATGTCCCCCACCTCGGGCAGGTCGTGGAAGAGGTCGGCCAGCAGCCACATCAGGAAGGTGGAGAACAGTTTCGGTCGGTCATGCAGGTTGGGAAGCTCCAGCAGCGAGATCACGCCCCGCCCGTCGGAGGTGGTCCGCAGCAGGTCGAAGGTGTCCAGCTCCGGTTCCCCGAAGAACAGGTCCGCGCCCTGGTCGGCGAAGCCGATCAGTTCCCGCAGCAGTACCCCGACTGTGGCCGTCGACAGCCCGCCGAGCTCCTTCAGCTCAGCCTTGCCCTCCTCGCTCGTGAGGTGGGTCAGGACGGCCCGCAGGTCGGTGATGTCGAGCAGCGGCAGGCCCCGTACGTCTGCGTAGTGGAAGACCAGTCCCAGCGACGACTCCTGCACTTCGGACAGCCCCAGCACCTTGCTGAGCAGGGTCGGCCCGAAGGAGGTCATGGTGCAGCGCACCGGCACCCCCAGCCCCTGCCCGCCGAGCGCGTAGAACTCGACCGGGAAACCTTTGGCTTGCCAGTCCTGCCCGATCTTGCGGGTCCGGGAGAGGAGCTTCTCGCTGGCCTCCCCAGGCGAGGCCAGCCCCGACAGGTCTCCCTTGATGTCGGCGGCGAAGACCGGCACCCCAGCGGCTGACATCTGCTCGGCCAGCAGCTGCAGGGTCTTGGTCTTGCCGGTCCCGGTAGCCCCAGCGATCACCCCGTGCCGATTCAGCATCCCGAGCGGGATCCGGATCGTGGCGTCGGGGCGCGGTTCGCCGTCGGCCATTAGCACCCCCAGCTCGAGCGCGTGCTCCTCGAAGGTGTACCCCTGCGTAATCTCGGCAACCTGGTCCGTCATGGGACTCATTCAACAGGTTCCCGCACAACAGTGGGGAATCCCCCATCATCCTTGCGCTCCTCTGCTACGGCGGCACAGGTGCCGGGGCGGTGCAAGGTTTCACCGGGACCGGTACCCTGCTGGTGTGATCTTCAAGCGCGTCGGCGACTCGCGTCCGTACCCCGAGCACGGGTATCAGCAGAAGCAGTGGGCCGCCATCGCACCGCTCCAGGTGCGGCTGGACCAGCTGGTCACTACCAAGCGGATGCTGGACCTGGAGGCTCTGCTGGAGGAAGATTCCACCTTCTACGGCGACCTGTTCGCGCACGTAGTGAAGTGGCGCGGCGAGTACTACCTGGAAGATGGGCTGCACCGAGCACTACGGGCCGCCTTGCAACAGCGGCAGACGGTGCATGCCCGGGTGCTGGAACTGCAGTAGTAGGGTCAGGCGCGACTGCGAGGCTGACTGGGCAGACAGGAGATCGAGGTGACGACGCGCGAAGCGGTCCGGCTGGCGCGGACCCCGGTCACGCTGGTGGTGCTGCTGCTGGTGCTGGGGTACGGCGGCTGGTGGGGCTACCAGCGAGTCGTGGCCCCTTTCGTACCTCCTCCCCCGCCGCCGTGCGTCACTCAGAACGCGCAGGTACTGCGGCCGAATCAGGTCACGGTCCGGGTGTACAACGGAGGCGGGGTCCGCGGCTTCGGCTCTGAGGTGGCCAAGGTGCTGCGGTCGCGGGGCTTTGTCGTGAGCGGAGTCGGCAATTCTGAGGAGAAGATCACCAGCCCGGTGATCATCGTCGGCGCCGCCAAGGAGAACCCCGAGGTGCAGCTGGTGGCAAGCCAGTTTGGCCAGGTCGAATACCGGGTTGATGCTCGGCCGGATCACACCGTCGATGTTCTGCTTGGCCCCAAGACCGGCGATGTAATGCCTGGCACTGGTTACAAGACCGAACTCCCACTGCCGAATGGCACGGTCTGCCTGCCATCACCGACCTCGAGCGCCTCAGCCCGCTAAGGGCATACGGCCGATTCGCAAGATCCGCGTGAATCTGATCAGAGTGTAAGGGCGGTGCCGGACCTTGCCAGGCACCGCCCTTGATCACGGATATTCATTCCACGGCGGCCGCGCAACCGCGGAACGGTGTCAGTAGCTCCAGCCGCTGACGTCCTCGATACCAGTACGAACTGACTTGGACGTCGCCTGGGGCCACTTGCCACCGGGGAAGTTCGTGCTGCGCAGCCTACCGTCGACGCTGTTCTGTGCCTCGGCCACCACGCCGACCAACTTCTGGGCATAGACCCCAATTGCACCGACTGTGGCGCCGATGAATGCCATGCTCGCCAGAATCGTTTTAACCCCGGCCGGGGTCGCGGGTGGCGCCAGTGCGATTAGTCCAATGAAAAGCTCTACGATAGCACCGATGATCGCCGTGAACGCCACATAGGTGGCGGTGAGTGCGTTTGATCCCGCCTCACGAATCTTGATCATCATGGAGTGAATCGCCTCTTCGACATCAGCGGCGGCAGACCGATGCCTCTCAATGTGCTTATAGTAGGCATTCACGGACTCACCCTTCCAGATCTTGTCCGCCGGCATGGCTTCTCGAATAAGGGCCTGCTTACATTCAGTCGCTTTCTCGTAAGCAGGTTGCATGGCCTCGACCATATCGAGGATATTTTTGGGCGCCATGCTCCAATTCATGAAGTCGTTGAACCACTCGACGAACTTAGGAGTCAGCTGGACAAGGCCTTCGTAGGCTGATACGCACATGGCGCCCTCGAATGCCCCTTGAGGACCACCGGCGGTCGAGCGACCTACGGCATATGAGTAGACCTTGGGTCGCATGGTCGCGAGATAATCACAGAACTGCTGTATCTTGTCTCGTATCCACAGAAGCTTTTCGCTATCTTCTTCATTCTGAAAATAGATTGTCTGAATGGGAAGAACGCTGGGTGCGGTCACGGAACTCTCCTTACTACCTGGGCGTTCTTCACGCTATTAGCTGACTCGACTTCCTGGTAGGCGAGGCGAATACTCTCGATGAGGTCGGCCACTGAATCAAGACCTTCTGCAGCGGTGAAATTTACTTCATCAAGGTTACGGAAGGCTGCGACAATGGGGCCGCTCAAAGCTTCCCATGCCCCCCAATTGGATATAGAGCGGGGAAAACCCATTATCGCCTGGGAGATGGAAGCCTGAGCTTCTCCTACGCCGCGCAGATATTCCGCCTCCCGAACAAGCCCATCAGATGCGATCTTGAAGTCACCCATGATGGCGATCCTTTCTATCCTGTTGAATCTTATCGATGATCTCTTGAATGGTCATCGAGATGGATTTCCCACTTTGCCCGGATGCCCAATGCTCGCGGATCTCACAATCGATCAGGAGCCCGTTGGGCGCCAACGAAAGGACGACGTTATCGGAATGGCTGGCGTAACGAATCGGCTCCATGCTGGCGAGTGACAAGGCAGGGTCACCCAGATCAGCGAGTCGGTCGAGCTGTCTTTTGAACTGCTCGCGGGCCTCCTCTATCGACAGACGATCCACAGCGGATGTCAGATCGTCCATCTTCTCCAGGACCAATCTCTCAGCTTTCTCGACATCCTGCTGAGTCGGCTCGGGTGGGCTATATGATTCGACCGGGCCGTATGAAGCGACAATTTCCTCCCAATTCTGATCGGCCACCTCGGTCGAGGGTGTAGGTAGCCCCATCTTCACACACAGAGCTGCGGCAGCAGCCCCTCGGACCGCAGTGGCCAACCCTGCAGACCCGACTCTGTCGGCCCACTGATCATCGACTACGCACCGGAGAAGCAACCCGGCCCTATCGACAGTCACGACAACAGAATCAGTAGGATCACTCCCCTGATACTCGTCCTGCTCCGGCGCCGCTTCCTGTTGAGAGGAAAAAGATCGGGCAGCAGCCAGGACCTCGGCCAAATCTGCAATGAGATCCACGTGTCTCTCCTTTTCTGAAATATTTAGATTATGATGATCACGATCAACGGAAATCGAGACTTACCTGCGACCAATCAAGATCAATCCCAAAGTCACCGAGAACCCGGCAGACAGGAAGAGGGCGAAAAAAGGCATTGGTAGGATACGGGATGCGCTAAAACTGTGCACGACAGCACCGATGATCGCTACGCCCGCCGCAAGGAATGCGAAGGTGGTTCCCATCCGAGACGAAGGCAGCATACTGAAAGGAAGGAGGACGAAGACCAGAACACCCGAAATCCACAAAGGAGGGTGCTCGAATCCCCCGCCGATTGCACCACCAACACTCACAGCCGACAGGAAAACCAACACATAGGCTAGCCCAGTCCGGACCCACTTCAGCCAAGAGCCACCGTGACGTGACACAGAGCTGGGCAGCGGCTGTGACTGGCCATATTGGGGGGCCGTTGGTGGGCGAATCATGCACGTCATTTTATGGGCGGCAGGGGTCAAAACACCAGGCGGACCCGCATTCTCCGCAGACAGGCTCTCGGGTCAGTCCCCGTACGGCTGGCAGAGTGGGTGGGGTGAGCCAGTGGGACGATGCGATGCGACGGGCGCTGCGGGCCGCTGAGGCCGCCGCGGCCACGGGGGACATCCCGGTGGGGGCGGTGCTGCTGGATCCGAGCGGTCAGGTGGTCCAAGCCGCTGGCAACGAACGAGAACAGACGGGTGATCCGACCGCGCATGCCGAGGTGCTGGTATTACGGCGCCGGGCGGCCGAGGTTGGCGGTTGGCGTCTTGACGGGCACACTCTGGTCGTCACCTTGGAGCCCTGCACGATGTGCGCGGGGGCGGTCGTCCAGTCGCGGGTCGCGCGGCTGGTGTTCGGGGCGTACGACCCGAAGGCCGGCGCGGTCGCCTCGCTGTTTGATGTCGTCCGTGACCCCCGGCTCCCCCACCGGCCCGAGGTCGTCGGCGGGATCCTGGCCGACCCCTGCGCTGCCCTTCTGCGACGATTCTTCGAGTCGCGGCGATGAGCCCTCCCCTCGCGAAGGGGACGGTGCCCCGGATTTCGTCGAGGTGTTGTCTGATCGAGGAGCCCTCCCCTCGCGAAGGGGACGGTGGGACTGCTATAGGTTTTCGACTACACGACCCACGGGAGGAAGAACCGATGAGCCTCGACATCCTCCTGCTGATCGGGGCTGCCGTGGTGGTGGTGGCCGTGATCGTGGCCAAGGTCGGCGACCGGCTCGGGGTTCCCGCGCTGCTGCTGTTCCTGTTCCTCGGCGTGCTGATGGAAGTCCCGGCCGACGGGGCGCTGTTCAACAACTCGGTCCTGGCGCACGACCTCGGCTTCGTCGCCCTGGTGTTGATCTTGGCCGACGGCGGGCTGTCGACGAAGTGGCGTGACATTCAGCCGGCGATCTGGTCGTCGGTGCTGCTGGCGACGGTCGCAGTCGCGATCACGATCGCCCTGGTCGCCGCCTTCGCCTACCTGGTGCTCGGGGTACCGCTGGCGATCGCGGTTCTGGTGGCGGCGATCATGGCGCCGACTGATTCGGCAGCGGTGTTCTCGGTGCTGCGGTCGGTGTCCCTGCCGCCGCGGGTCCGGGCCATGCTGGAGGGCGAATCCGGCCTCAACGACGCCCCCACGGTGCTACTGGTGATCGCCGCGACCGATCTAGCGATGGGGCGGATCGGGTACCGGGATCTGCCACTGACCGGCCTGTTGATCCTGGCCGAACTGATCGGCGGTCTGGCCCTGGGCGCTGCCCTGGGCTGGCTCGGGGTACGGCTGCTGCGCAATCTGGCGCTGCCGGCCTCGGGCCTGTACCCGCTGGCCGCGCTGGGCTGGGCGATCATCCCGTACGGGGTCGGCGTGGCGGTCCACGTGAGCGGTTTCGCCGCCGTCTACACCTGTTCGGTGCTGCTGGCGAACGGCAAATTGCCGCACCGGCACGCCACCCGGTCGTTCGTGGAGGGGATCGGCTGGATCGCCCAGATCGGGTTGTTTGTGATGCTCGGGTTACTGTCGACCCCATCTCGGATCAGCATCACCACCTTGGTGCAGGCGGTGATGCTGGGCCTGTTCCTGACTTTCGTGGCCCGGCCGGCGAGCGTGGCCGCAGTTCTGACCCCCTCTCGGGTGCCGTGGCGAGAGCAGGCCTTCGTGTCCTGGGCGGGGCTACGAGGAGCAGTCCCGATCATCCTGGCCACGATCCCGATGTCGGCCGGGCTGCCGCTGGCCAATGACCTTTTCGACATCGTCTTCGTCACCGTCATCGTGCTGACCCTGCTGAACGCGCCGTCCCTGCCCTGGGTGGCCCGCCGGCTCGGGCTGGCCGGAGATCCGAACGAGGTGGATATCGAGGTGGCGCCGCTGGATCAGGTTGAGGCCGATCTGCTACAGCTGGAGGTGGCGGAAGGTTCCCGGCTGCACGGGGTAAGCGTCAGCGAACTGCGGCTACCGCCGAATGCCCAGGTCAGCCTGGTCATCCGCGGCAATCAAACCTTCACCCCGCACGGGCGCGACAGCCTGCGCGAGGGTGACGAATTGCTGATCGTCACCCCGTCAGCGGTACGCGGCCAGGTCGAGGACCAGTTGCGGGCGATCGACCGCGGGGGCCGGCTGGCCCGCTGGTCATCCTGACCAGCGATCATCTGACCCGGCTCGGCGCCGAATGCCGATTCGACCCCCGGCCTGGGCCTGGCTACACTCATCCGCGGTGGCGTGTCCGAGCGGCCAAAGGAGCGCGCCTCGAAAGCGCGTGTGGGGCAACCCACCGTGGGTTCAAATCCCACCGCCACCGCCCATGGGCCCCGTTCCCGGTTTTCCACCGCGGACGGGGCCGTCTGTCACTCGGCGCTGTCGGCGACCGTACGGGCCTGGGGGCCGAAGTGGATCGCGTCGGCGACTCGCAGCGCCAGCTCGTCAGAAGAGGTATCCCAGTCGGAGCAGATCGCCTCCAGGTTCATCACCGACAAACCCTGGTCGGCGAAGATGTCCAGGTCACCGACCAGCCCGTCCTCGTCGTCGTCCTCGGGGATGTCGATACCCAGGTAGTCGACGATGTCACTGGCGAGCGACCAGGTCTCGGCTGCGTACACGTCAGACAGCATCACCTGGACGCGACGGCCCCGGACCCGAATAGCGGCGAAAAAGTCCCCGTCGATCGAGACCAGCGCCCAAGCGCCGTTGTCGCCGGGCAGACGCTGCAACTGGGCGATCAGGGCGTCCAGATCGTTGGCGAGATCGGGTTCCAGGGCGGCTACTACCGGGCTGCCGTCCTCGCGGTGCATGGCGAGGATAAAGTCGACATCGTCTTCAGTGGCGTCCTCAACGTCGCCGAAGTCATCCTCGTCGAGGTCGTCGTCTGGTTCCGGGTCGTCGGCGTCCTCCAGCCCCGGCCGGTCATCGCCCAGTTCTCTGGGGTCGAGTTCGATCTCTTCGCCGGTCATGAGGCCTCCTTCAAGCACCCATCTTCACATGTGGGGGCAGCACGTGCAGCCACGGGGGCAGTGAACCCCGATCACACTGCAACTAGGGAATGTGCCAAGGTTGACCCGTGGACGTTCGTGTCATCGACCATCCCCTGGTCTCCCACAAGCTCAGCCTGTTGCGCGACAAGCACACCCCGTCGCCGGTCTTCCGCCAACTGGTAGAGGAATTGGTGATGCTGCTCGCGTACGAGGCGACCGATCAGGTCCGGGTGGAGCCGGTCCAGATCGAGACCCCAGTCACCACCACCACCAGCGTTCAGTTGTCCAAGCCCTGGCCGATAGTGGTCCCGATCTTGCGGGCCGGGCTGGGGATGCTCGAGGGGATGGCGCGGTTGATCCCGTCGGCCGAGGTGGGCTTTGTCGGGATGGTCCGCGACGAAGAGACCCTGGAGCCCTTCACATACGCCGAGCGGCTGCCCGCTGACCTGTCCGGGCGACAGTGCTATGTCCTGGACCCGATGCTGGCGACCGGCGGCTCGCTCGCCGGTACGGTCCAGTTCCTGATCAAGCGGGGCGCTGACCACATCACCTGCATCTGCCTGATCGCAGCCCCCGAGGGGATCGCGCGGATGCGGCAGCTTCTCGACCAGGTCCAGGTTCCGTGCACGCTGGTGGTGGCGGCGGTCGACGAGCACCTGAACGAGGTCGGCTATATCGTGCCCGGGCTGGGCGATGCCGGAGACCGGCTGTACGGGCTGGCGGAATAGCCTGCGCGCTGAATCACGACCTAGTAGTCGCCTTGCTGCTCAGTCCTGGGGATCCTGAGACTGGTCGGGATGGGCGCGACGGGCCGGCTCGACATCGTCACCGGGCCAGGTTGGGGTGGCGTAACGGCGCCGTGGCGGGTCTGCGGGGTCGACCAGCCGCGATTCCGGGTCAGGCGAGGCGTCAGCCGTACCGTTTTCGGCAGGCTCTTCGCTAGGGGCCTGCGCAGGCTCTTCGGTCGGCGCTGTGGCCTCGCGGGATTCCTTCGGAAGGGTAGGCGGTTCGGTCACCTCGGCCGAGCTGACCGGGGCCGGATCGCCAGGAGCCACCTGCGCTGCCCCGGCGGGAACCTCGGGGGCCGGGCTCACAGCCTGCGGTACGGGCGCGACGCGCTCAGGGATCTGATCTGAGCCGTCAGACACGATCACGACGGCGAAGGCGGCCACGGCGAAGGCGATCGTCCCGACCGCCCACAGCACCACCGGGGCCGGGCCACCCGGCCAAGTCCACGGGTGGGGGTCCCCCAGGAAGAACGGCCCGTCCACACCGCTGGCGAAGCGGCGCAGGTAGGCGAGCAGCGCCGAGCAGTGAGCCAGCGAAACCGCCGCCCAAACTCCCAGTGCCTGCGCCCGGGTCAGGCAGAGTTGCCGGCCGAAGACCGGCGCCACGCAGCAACCCACCAGCACCGGCAGCAGCGGCAGCAGGTAACGCGGCTGCACCACTTCCCCGACCCGCAGCAGCGTCACTTGCAGCAGGTACAGCGGCAGCGCCACCACCACGACCATGATCGTCGTCACCGCCAGCAGTTTGCCGATCGTGGCCTGGCGCAGCCCGTACAGGCAGATCCCGCCGGCCACCAGCAGCGCCGGGACATGCACCAGGCTTGGCATCGGCGCGTCGAGCTGGGCCAGCGGCCAGCTGCCGTAGTTGCCCGCGACGAGGCCGAGCACGTCCTCCAGGTTCTGGACAAAGGTGAGCCGGGCATTGCGTCGGCTGACGTCGATCCCGGCCGCCGCGGCGGGGCTTTGGATGGCGGCCACCTGGGAGGCGGAGAACAGCACGATCAGGCCCCAGACCCCGAGCAGGGCCGGGACCAGTAGCCGCAGCAGGTGTCGGCGGAATTGGCGGTGGTAGATCACCACCACGGCAGCGCCGGCAGCTACCAGGAACGGCCCAGCGTCGGTACGCGCCACGCCGGCCACCAGCGCCCCGCCGGCCACCAGCGCGATGCTGCCGACGACCCGCCAGCGCTGGTCCGCGTACGCCAGGCTCACCATTGCCAGGAAGGCTGTTGTCACCCCGATCAGTGACCAGCCGCTGGGGTTGACTGAGGCCACTAGCGAGACTCCGAGCGGCAGGTACGAGCCGAGCACCACGTACGCCAGTTGCCGCCCGACGCTACGGCCGCCGACGATCACGACCCCGGCCCCGAACAGGACTGCGATCACCACCGTGAGCATCCGTTGCGCCAGCAGTGACTGGTACACGTCCTCGCCGACTAGCAGATGCATCACCTTGTACATCCCGCCCGGGTAGGCGCCCTGGTCGACCCGCCAGGTCGGCACCTGGACCTCTTGTGAGAGGGAATGAGCGCAAGCGGCGGAGGATTTCAGCAGCGCCCGCCAACATAGCGAATCGACCCCGATCGACTCCGGCACGTCAACTGTCAGCCGGCCATGACCGTCGGTGCGGACCTGGCATCCGTAGTCCTGGTACGGGGTCGGGCACCAGATGCTGGCCAGGTGGTATTCCTCATCGGGCGAGGAGCTGGGGGGTGAGGCGATCGCCCAGACCCAGCCGAGGACCAGGACCGCGACCGCGCATACCAACCCAGACAGGATTCCCGGCAGTCTGCCCCCCCACATCTTCACGCTGGGGACCCTACCTCAGGGATTGCCGAGGCTGCAGGTCTTCAGCTCGCCACCCACTCGCCTGCCTGAGCCCCCAGCACCGGTGGCCGAGGGCTACTTCCATTGCCAGGTGGTGAGCAGGACCTGTACGGCGTTGCGGAGCTGTTCACTGTTCTCGGCCCAGGCCCCGGTCTTGAGCAGCGCCAGTCCGTCATCCTTGTTGAGGCAATAGACGATGTAAATCGTGCTCGAGGAGGTTTTGGTCGTCAGCTGGTACGCGTCAGCGGGCTTCCCACCCCAGGTCTGCCCAGAAAGCTGTTCGACCAGATCCTCGGAGGTCTGCCGATAAGTCAACACATTCTTCTTGCAGGAGTCCTCACCTGTTCGCGAAACCTGGGACACGTACTTGATCCGGCTTTTCCCGTCAGTGATGTCGCCGTCGTTCTCCTTGCCGTTCTCCGCGCCGAGTCCCCACCCTGCAGGAAGCTGAGCGGTCATGGTGGGCCCCGTGAGCTGGTTGCCGCTGATGGTCCAGCCACGGCTGTCTGACGTACGACTCGGGGTCTGCACCGGGGTAGGCGTTGCGCTGTCGCTGGGACCAGGGCTGGGAGTGTCTTTCTTGAAGAAGACGACGTAGGCGGCAACCACCGCGAGGGCCGCGATGATGACGCCCATGACGATAATGATCACGGTCGGGGCTTTGCTCTTGCGGGGCTTCGGCGGTGACGCGACTGGCTGTTGAGGTTGCTGCGGATACCCCTGGCCGCCGGGCTGCGGATACCCGGGGTTCAGCTGCGGGCCCCAACCCGGATGGCTGGGGTTACCGGGCTGGGGGGAGGCCGAACCCGAGGGAGGCGGCTGGCCGTAGGGCGGCTGGTGCTGTGGGCTGAAACCGTACGGGCCCGGTGATTGACCAGGAAACTGGGGTGCCCCGGGACCAGAGGGGTATGGGGGCTGATGCATAGGACTCCTCTGGCTCGGGGCATCCTTACTCTAACCTGCGGGGATGACGATGAAAACCTCTAGGGCACACACATCGTCAGATCACTGACGAAGGTGCAGGTTCGCCGGATAGGTTCCCATGGCTACCATCGCCGTGATCCGGGCCCGGACCCGTTCGACATCGGCGGCGTAGGTGATCCCGAACCAGGATTCATCCGAGGGCAGTACCGTCACGCTCGCCTCACCGGAGTCAATCATCGAGTCGATCGCCGCCGGCAGGTACAGCTCACCGACGCCACCGGCGTCCATGAGGTCGATCAGGCGGCGTTCCAAGGCGGGGAAGATACTGGGGCGCAGGCCCCAGATGTTCATGCTGACGGTCTCGTCGCCGCCGAGGTGGACCCCCAGAGTCATCGATGATCCCGGCCGTGGTGCGGGTGATGCCGGTGCGCTCGACCACGTGGGCGAGTCGCCCGTCGTGCACCGTGCAGATCCCCCGCGAGACTCTGCCGTATCGCGAGAGGGTCCGTTTCAACCGGTACCCGACCAGGGCATAGTCATCGGCCCCGCCCTGGGCCAGGAAGCCGGTCAGGCTGGTGAACGCCGAGGCCCCGTAGAAGTCGTCGGCGTTGATGGCCAGGAATGTCCGCTGGCCAAATGCCGCGCTGCCCAGATCACCTGCCCGGTCCCTCGGTGAATTGCCATTGCAGTTCGCGCCGGATCACGAACACCACCCGGTCCACCCCGGCCCGGGCCGCGTCGTATACGGCGTAGTCCATGATCGTCTCCCCGGACGGCCCGACGCCGGCTAGTTGTTTCATCCCGCCGAAGCGCGATCCCATGCCGGCGGCCATCACCGCCAGGTCCATGCCTGCTCCTCGAGAATGTTTAGTAATAGTAGGGGAATCGGGACCAGTCCGGGGGTCGCTTCTCGAGGAAGGCGTCGCGGCCCTCGGCTGCCTCGTCAGTCATGTACGCCAGCCGGGTGGTCTCCCCGGCAAACAGCTGCTGGCCGACTAGGCCGTCGTCGAGGGCGTTGAAGGCGTACTTCAGCATCCGGATCGCGGTGGGAGACTTCCGGCAGATCTCGGCCGCCCAGTCCAGGCCGACCCGTTCCAGTTCGTCATGGTCGACGACCGCGTTGATTGCGCCCATCGCGTACGCCTCGGCGGCGTCGTACGTGGCGCCGAGGAAGAAGATCTCACGGGCGCGTTTCTGCCCAACCTGCCGGGCCAGGTACGCCGAGCCGTAGCCGGCGTCGAAGGAGCCGACGTCGGCGTCGGTCTGTTTGAATCGGGCGTGCTCGGCGCAGGCCAGAGTCAGGTCGCAAACCACATGAAGGGAGTGTCCACCGCCGGCTGCCCAGCCGTTCACCAGCGCGATCACCGGTTTCGGCATGAATCGGATCTGGCGCTGCACCTCCAGGATGTGTAGCCGGCCTAGACGGGCCTGGTCGGCGCCGAGCTGGTCGTCGTACTGGTAGCCGGCCCGGCCCCGGATCCGCTGGTCGCCGCCGGAGCAGAAGGCCCAGCCGCCGTCTTTGGGGGAGGGTCCGTTGCCGGTGATCAGGACACAGCCAATGTCGGGGCTGGTGCGGGCATGTTCGAGGGCCGCTGATAGTTCGTCGACGGTCTGCGGGCGGAAGGCGTTGCGGACCTCGGGCCGGTTGAACGCGATCCGCACCGCTGGGACCGCCCGGGCTCGGTGGTAGGTGATGTCGTCGAGGTTGAGGCCGGGTATGGCCTGCCACAGTGAGGGATCGAAGGTCACAGGTAACATCTTGCCCGACCTGCCCGGCGCTGTTGACCCTGATCTACGGTATGTAGAGGGTTTACGTGTCCTGATTGGGATTGGGAGGTGCCTGTCATGACGACGAGTTCGTTCTCTGAGTGGTTGGAGTCGGCCCGGGGTCCATCCACGATGGGGTTGGACGACCATCATCTTGACGATCGGACGATGGAACTGAAACGCCGCGAGGAGGATCTCCTCAGCGAGCAGGAGTCCTTGGATCGTTCCTTGGCCAAGACCATGAAGGTCTGGCGTGAGGCCACTGGCACCGGCGAAGCTGAGAACGGCGCGGTGACGGTCGTGGTGGACGCCCAGAACCGGGTCGTCGACATCAAGATCACCCCCCGGGCCCTACGACTTGGATCGATCCAAAACCTTCGCAAGGCCCTCCTCGACGCCTGCGAGAGCGCCGTGGCTGACGTCCAGAAGCAGCTCGATGAGGCGGCCGGGGTCGACCCGGGTGACGACCCTTTGGCCGGGCTGCTGTCGTCGATGCCCGAGGTGGCCGCTGTGTTGCCGTACGATCTGCGCCACCCACCTGCCCGCCCGCGACCGGAGGACGATGATGACTGAGGACCTGTTTGTTCGTTTCGACGAGGTCGCGGGCTCGGCCCGGGCCTTGGCCACTCTCGCCGGGACCACCAACACAACCTTTGCCGGCCTGCTGACGGCTTTTGAGGGGTTCGACGCCCCATGGGGCGGAGACCAGCCGGGCCAGGCTTTTTTCGGCGTGTATCAGAACGCGGCCCGTGACGCCCTCACCAACGCCGCCCAGGTCCCGAACCAGATCACCGCGTTGGCGACGAATCTGCAGACTACGGTCGACGCGTACCAGTCGACCGAGATCACGAACACTGGTGAGGCTAGCCGGATCGACCCGAACCAGGCCGCCCCGGCCAACCCCCAGCCGGCTCGTCCGCAGCCGTCGGTGATACCGCCGGCCCAGACGAATCCCCGCGCCGTCGGCGGCGACGGGGGGACGATGTGGGTGTAATCCCCCGGGCTGGGTGGTGAAATCTCCCAAGCCCGGCGAGGGCCGATCAGCCAGCTGAGGCAGCCGTTTGTCGGCACGCCCCGAGCAGCAGGCGCGTCAGTTGCCCGACCAGCTGTCTGTGCGGCATCCACACCAACGCCCTCCCCCGGCCGCGGCTGGGCCCTCAACGGCAACCGACTCACCGGACCCACCATGGCTGCCCAACCCCCCAAATAGCAACTCACCCCAAACAACGACGGCGAGATTATCGGCGACAGGAACCGAATCAAATACTAGTTTAATGTACCGAGAACAGCTAAGGCCTCGTGCAAGAAAATAACCGAAGAGCACCGGCGATCACTGGAAACCCCGTCGAACCGATCTCAGGGAAAACTTGAGAACGAACTGATAGTAGCCATGCTCTCCATGATAGGAGTTCTATCGAGTTCGTTCTTCACCTTAGAGTCTGCTCTGGACCCCCGGCTATGGGGTTGGGTGCCCGCCGCGACGGAAACCGAGTAGCAGGACCGTCCGTTGACGTCGACACCCGAGATCACTGAACGCGCCACTCGTCCCTCCTCGGGTTACAGTATGGAGTCACGACCCCGACCCAGAGGAACCTCGATGACCCGGCCACCTCGTTACCCAGCCCAACCCCCCTACAACCACCAAACACCACCCGCAGCCCCGAGCTACCCCCCAAACCAAACCTTCCCAGGCCAGCCACCCCAGCCAGGCTCCACCTACCCACAGACCCAACCCACCAACCAGCCCTACCCACAACAACCGGCCACCCCTCCACCGCCATCCACAGACAAAACCAAAACCGGGATCATCATCACCATGGGCGCCCTCCTCATAGCCCTCGTGATCGCCGTCGTCTACCTCGCCATCACCAAAAACAACCCCACCGCCAACCCCACCCCAAGCGCAACACCCAGCGTTAACACCACGCCCAGCACAACATTCACCCCAACACCCACCCCAGGCCGCGGCTGGACCATCAACGGCAACCAACTCACCGGACCCACCATGACCGCCCAACTTCCCCCAGGATGGAGACTCGGCAAGAACAACGGCGCCAGCAACGACGGCCAAATCATCGATGGTAGGAACTGGATTAATTACACGGCTAACCTGAAGGAAACAACCGAAGAATCGTGCTCAAAGAGCGTCGAAAGGTATCGAGGGGCCCCGAGCGATCCCGTTGAGGAGATTCCTGGGAAGACCTGGACCGGGAAACCTGTCAGAACCTACCAGCTGACAACCGTCCAGTCCAAGACTGTGATTTACACTTTTTACTGTGTAAATACCGATAACGGCAATGCTGCGTTACTCGAGACCGCAGCCTGGGCCGAGTATAAGGATCCAGTATACAGCGCTGCGCAGATCCTAATGACCACTTGGCAATGGAAATAGACCTCGGCACCTTGAAGGCACCCAATGAACCGGGACAACTTCCGCCAAGGTCTTCGCCAGCCTCCCAACACCCCAGCTACAGTGGATCACGACCCAGAACCAGAGGAGCTCCGATGACCCAGCCACCCCAGTACCCAGCCCAACCCCCCTACAACCACCAAACACCACCCGCCGCCCCGGGCTACCCCCAACCCAGCGGCCCCACCTACCCCCAGAACCAAACCTTCCCAGGCCAGCAGCCACCCCAGCCAGGCTCCACCTACCCACAGCAGACCCAACTCACCAACCAGCCCTACCCACAACAACCGGCCACTCCTCCGCCACCGCCCAAGAACAACACCACAACCGGCATCATCATCACCATGGGCGCCCTCCTCATAGCCCTCACAATCGCCGTCGTCTACCTCGCCATCACCAAAAACAACCCCACCGCCAACCCCACCCCAAGCGCAACACCCACACCAACACAAACCACCCCAACCCCCACCCCAGGCCGCGGCTGGACCATCAACGGCAACCAACTCACCGGACCCACCATGACCGCCCAACTCCCCCAAGGATGGCAGACCACAGAACTCAACGGAGCCGACAACGACGGCGACCTGATTAATCCCCAGAACAACAGCGTGATGACCTACTGGGTTAGGTATCCAGTGGGAGGGAATGCTGACGAAGTCTGCAAATCACGGATCGAACACAATCGTGTATCTTCTGGCGACTCGATTACGCAGGTATCTGGGAAGATCTGGGGCGGAAAAGCCGTCCTCGCTTACCATATGATGGTCTCCAAGGAGAAGGGAAGGGTCATCTACGGTTTGCATTGCCTCGATAACGGAAATGGCGCCATCTCTTTACTCCAAGTAGCAGCCTGGGAACCGTACAAAGAGTCACTGTCCCAGGATGCACAAACCGTTATGAGTACATGGCAATGGAAATAAATCCTCATTACCTATAGCTACCCAAGAACCGAGAAGACCGACGACTTATCCGTCCGGGATAACGAGCCGGCGATAGGTGCACGCCATGGAACGGATCGCAGTGGGGTTACGACCCCTAGAACCGTGAGGAGCCCCGATGACCCAGCCTCCCCAGTACCCAGCCCAACCCCCCTACAACCGCCAAACACCACCCGCTAGCCCGGGCTACCCCCAAGCCCAGCCAGGCGGCTCCACCTACCCCCCAAACCAAACCTTCCCAGGCCAGCCACCCCAGCCAGGCTCCACCTACCCACAGACCCAACCCACCAACCAGCCCTACCCACAACAACCGGCCACCCCTCCACCGCCATCCACAGACAAAACCAAAACCGGGATCATCATCACCATGGGCGCCCTCCTCATAGCCCTCGTGATCGCCGTCGTCTACCTCGCCATCACCAAAAACAACCCCACCGCCAACCCCACCCCAAGCGCAACACCCACACCAACACAAACCACCCCAACCCCCACCCCAGGCCGCGGCTGGACCATCAACGGCAACCAACTCACCGGACCCAACATGACCGCCCAACTTCCCCCAGGATGGCGACTCAGTCGTGACAATGGTGCCGGTAATGACGGTGATATACTAGACACTAACAATCGGATCACTTACTGGTTCGACTCTCCGCGAACAGCTGAGGAAGCCTGTAATAGAGCTATCAGTGATCTTCGTCGCTCTCCGAGCGACCCGGTGGAGTCGATCCCTGGACAAATCTGGGGAGGAAAGCCCGCCCTCACCTACCGACTAACGACCGTCCAATCCCGAACCGTGATATATACATTCTACTGCACCGACACCGGAAACGGTACCTCTGCAATACTCGAGACCGGCGCATGGGCCGAAGCCAAGGAAAAGGTTCACAACGCTGGGCAGATTATGTTGTCCACCTGGCAATGGAAATAAACATCGCCACTCCAAGGAATCGAGATAAGGGATATCCCTGATGCCTCACTTCTCAAATCAAAGGAATAAACGTGAGACTTATGAATCCACACAAATCCTGTCGAGCTACTGATACCTACGAACACGCCTTGAGATTCATAATGTAACTACGCAGCCGACTGAGATTAAACTGAGAGCTCTTGCCCACCCAAGAACTCAGGGGATGCCCTCGCTGCCAACCCCGCATTCAACCGGATTTAGTACTACTCGGCGAGCTCGTCGACATTCGGGGCATCCAACCACCGATGACCTCCGCCAGCTTCCCGACAATCCCTATCCCTCCAACTACAGTGGATCACGACCCAGAGGAACCTCGATGACCCAGCCGCCTCACTACCCAGCCCAACCCCCCTACAACCGCCAAACACCACCCGCTAGCCCGGGCTACCCCCAAGCCCAGCCAGGCGGCTCCACCTACCCCCCAAACCAAACCTTCCCAGGCCAGCCACCCCAGCCAGGCTCCACCTACCCACAGACCCAACCCACCAGCCAGCCCTACCCACAACAACCGGCCACACCCCCACCGACCCCCAAAAACAACACCACAACCGGCATCATCATCACCATGGGCGCCCTCCTCATAGCCCTCACAATCGCCGTCGTCTACCTCGCCATCACCAAAAACAACCCCACCGCCAACCCCACCCCAAGCGCAACACCCACACCAACACAAACCACCCCAACCCCCACCCCAGGCCGCGGCTGGACCATCAACGGCAACCAACTCACCGCCACCACCATGACCGCCCAACTCCCCCCAGGATGGCGAATCAGCGAACAGAATGGCGCCGGCAACGACGGAGACATCATTGAAGACAAAAGCAAAAGTCGAATCAAATACTGGATTAATGTGCCGCGAACAGCCGAGGAATCTTGCAAGAAAGTGATCGGCGAGATGCGACGATCCCCGAACGACACGGTAGAGTCGATCCCTGGACAAATCTGGGGTGGGAAGCCCGTCCTTACCTATCGACTGACAAACGTTTCCGACCCGAGCGCAACGCATATCTTCCATTGCCTCAACACCGAGAATGGTACTTCTGTTCTACTTGAAATCGTATCCTGGACAGAATACAAAGAGCAAGCACACAGCGCCGGACAGGTACTGATGACCACCTGGCAGTGGAAATAGGGATAATTTTTACCTATACTCGCTGAATCGAGCAACGAAATGACAGCAAGCCATGCTCTCCATGATTAGGAGTATATCAATTTCGTTCTTCACCTTAGATTCTATTCCTGGTGCTCCGGCTATGGGGTTGGATGCCCACCGCGACGGAAGCCGAGTAGCAGGACCGTCCGCTGATGTCGACACCTGAGATCACTGAACGCGCCGCTCGTTCCTCCTCGGGTTACAGTGGGGTCACGACCTAGGACCGGAGGAACCCTGATGACCCAGCCGCCTCACTACCCAGCCCAACCTCCCTACAACCGTCAGACACCACCCACCGGCCCGGGCTATCCCCCACCCAGCGGACCTACCTACCCCCAGAACCAGCCCTACTCCAGCCAACCCGGTCCTGCCTACCCACAGACCCAGCCCTACCCACAGCAGCCACCGTCCAAGAGTGACACCAAGACCGCCATCATCTTCACCACCATGGGCATCCTCCTCATAGCCCTCACAGTCGCCGTCGTCTACCTCGCCACCACCAAAAACAACCCCACCGCCAACACCACCCCCAGCACAACACCCACACCAACACAAACCACCCCAACCCCCACCCCCGGCCGCGGCTGGACCATCAACGGCAACCAACTCACCGGACCCAACATGACCGCCCAGCTCCCCCCAGGATGGCAAACCACAGAACTCAACGGAGCCAACAATGAAGGCGACCTGGAGGATCCTAGGAATCATAATCTACTGACTTACTGGGCCAGTTTCCCAGGGGAGGGGAATCCCGAATCAGTCTGCAGGACACGGATCGAGCGTAATCGCGTAACCCAGAACGATCCCGTCGAGTCGATTCCCGGACAAATCTGGGGAGGGAAACCCGTCCTCACCTACCATCTGACGGTCACCAGGAAAATAATCGGGGCGGGAACTACCGATTCCATTGCCTCGACAACGGCACTGGCGGCGTGGCCGTGCTCCAGGCCGCCGGCTGGGCGCAATACAAAGAAGAACTGCTTAAAGACACACAAACTGTCATGAGCACTTGGCAGTGGAAATAGATCACACCACCCAAGCCACCCAAAGAACCGAGAAGACCGACGACCTACGCCCCGTCCGGGATAACGAGCCAGCGATAGAGTACGTCATGGAACGGGATACAGTAGGAACCTCGACCTCGAGAGCCGGAGGAACCCTGATGACCCAGCCGCCTCACTACCCAACCCAACCCCCCTACAACCGCCAAACACCACCCGCTAGCCCGGGCTACCCCCAACCCAGCAGCCCCACCTACCCCCAGAACCAGGCTTATAGCACCAGCCATCCAACCGCGCCGCCGCCCAAGAGCAACACCAAAACCGGTATCATCATTACCATGAGCGTCATCATCTTGGCTCTCACGGCTGCCATCGCCTACTTCGTCTTCTTTAAAAATACCCCCACCACTAGCACCACCCCCAGCATAAACATCCCCACCACCCCAAGCACAAACGCAACGGCCACACCCACTGCCCCCAGGGCAACCCCTACCCCAGGGCGAGGCTGGACCATCAGCGGCAGCCAACTCAGCGGCCCCACCATGACCGCCCAACTCCCTTCAGGATGGCAAATCAGCAATGAGAATGGGGCTGATAACGATGGCGAAATCATCGACCCTAAAACCTATAATCGGATTACTTATTGGAAATTGCAATCAGAGGGAAGCGCTGAAGCAGCCTGCAAGTCACGGATCGAACGTAATCGCATGGCTCAAGACGGCCCAGTCGAGCAGACTCAGGGGCAAACCTGGGGAGGGAAAACCATCCTTTCCTACCATTATATAAGCCCTAGAGAACAACGGAAGGCATCTTATAATCTCTACTGCCTAGAAACCAGCAAAACTACCACAGAAGTACTCGAAACCGCAGGCTGGAATCAATTCAAGGCACCGATGCTTAGGGATACGCAAACCGTCATGAGTTCTTGGCAATGGAAGTAATCTATGCAAGTAATATACAGAATCGTACTGAAATTTACTTAAGCCAAGGAACCCCAATGAGCCAATACCCGTATAGACCCCCCGCTAACCAGCCAAATTCTGGGCAGTACGGTTTCGTACCGCAGAATCAGCCAGCCTACGGCCAACCCCCCCAGCCCGGTCCCGAATACCCACAGAAACCGACGCGATCCGCAAGTAGCACTCAAACCAGGATCATCGTTGCCCTGGGTATCATTATCCTGGCTCTCGCGGCGGTTGTCGCTTATCTTGCTATCTTCAAAGAAGATAACTCCGCTCCCACTCCCACTCCCACTCTAAGCAAAGTAAGTGAAATCCCAAAAAGCACAGCGCCTACCCCAAAACAGAGTCCCACTTCCACGCTCACCCCGACTCCGGGCCGTGGTTGGACGATCAATAGCAATCAACTCACTGGGCGCACTATGACTGCTCAACTCCCACCAGGATGGCAACTTAGCGAAGAGAATGGCGCTAGAAACGACGGCGAAATAATCGGTGGGAAAAGCCGGATCACTTACTGGTTCGATGTGCGACTAACACCTGAAGACTCGTGCAATCACATGATCGAGGACTACAGAAAGTCCTCGAGTGATCCCGTCGAAAAGATTCCGGGGAAATCCTGGGCCGGGAAGCCCGCCCTCATGCACAGAATAACAAATGTTGCTTCTCGGAGCTCAACCTATACCTTCTACTGCGTAGATACTGGGAACGGCACTTCCGCATTGCTGCAGCTCAGCGCCTGGACTGAAAACAAAGAGCAAGTGGATAGCGCTGCTCAGACCATACTCACCACCTGGAAGTGGAAATAAACCATCAGTTTCTGAGGCTGCTTATAAGAAAAACAACCGAAAAGTACTGGCGATCACCAACCGACCCTATCAAACCGATCCCAGGGAAAACCTGTGAACGAACTGGCAGTAGCCATGCTCTCCACGATAGGAGCCTATCGAGTTCGTTCTTCACCTCAGAGCTTTGGACCCCAGCCATGGGGTTGGATGCCTGCCGCGACGAGGTCAAGTAGCAGAACCGTACACTGGCGTCGACACCTGAGATCACTGGCATGTTGCTCGTCTCTTCTCCGGTTACAGTAGGAACCTCGACCCCGAGAGCCGGAGGAACCCTGATGACCCAGCCGCCTCACTACCCAACTCAACCCCCCTACAA
>ERZ772967.163-NODE-163-length-56595-cov-34.664202_pt1 | contig 56595 bp, 47 predicted proteins | sample MGYA00511677_ERZ772967 | MGnify/ENA primary metagenome ERZ772967 (study PRJEB29015, sample SAMEA2737931) | human oral metagenome | biome: human oral; feature: human-associated habitat; material: dental | place: China | collected 2146 ...
AGAATCTGGATTACATCCTAGCATTGCACCATACCAGGACTATTCTAAACGGCAACGTCATAAGTTACCACGGTAAACAATACTTACCTATTGAGACTAATGGTGAAATCCGTTTGTTGCCGTCAGGAACAAAAGTGAAAGTGATAGCAACCTATGACCAACAGCCAATAGCTATTCTCCACCAAGGCAAATACTACCGGCTTAAGCATATTGGTAACAACAAACACTACGCAACACCTGGTTCCAACCACCCATGGAGAAGATTTATCTATGGCTCTAAGAAAAGAGTTTTAAAATAGTTGTCTATTAACACTACATTTGACTTTGCCTGTATTGTTGTATAGATTATTAGCATGAAGATAATGCGGTGGCGAAAGAAAAAACATATAAGCAGACAGGGATTACGTGTTCTATCCCGACCAATAGTTTTAGCTATCATAATTATGATAGTTTCTTTCGTATCAATAGTCTCGAGTAAAACAGTACAAGCAGGTAAGTATGATGATTGGATGAACGACGAGTTTAAAAAATACGCAAATTCGTCTGCCGCCAAGGCCTGTTCAGAACGTATCCGTTCAACTAAATTTAATATTCTGGATTCAAGAACATGGCCCGTAATTAAAGATATAGCTAAAGATTACAGTAACGGCGTAAACAAAGTGACTGGTAATCCTGTGCACTCAGATACCTCTATTAGGCCGATAGGTAGGGTAGATTCAAAAGACCCTGATGTAGATTGTAATATAAGCGATATCGCCGAAGGTGTGACAGGCGAAAAGAACTACTTTTGTAATTACCTAAAGAAAAACCCGTACATTGATGTAGGTTTAATAAAAGGTGATAACGCTAAAGCACACCTAGACAACTGCGACTTAGGCTCTCTGCAAATATCACCAGAGTTATGGATTGGAGCGCTTGACTCAATACCAAAGTATACTCCTAGTAATGCAGTGAAGTATGCTGCATATCGAAATGCTATAGAAAAACACTGTTTAAATAACCCGGCATTTACAGAAGCAGAAAATGGGGATAAATTTTGGTCTAAAGTAGGAGATGACGGTAATTGGGTAACCGTACGTGGTTATCCAAACTATAAGGATAACAACCCTAATGTAAAGATACGACCAATGTACGACGAGATGATGACTTGCGCAGAAGCGACACAGAAAGCAAGTGAGTTGGCAGACGACTATACAAAAGCCGTCAATGAATATCTTGAGAAACATCCCGAAGAAAGAAAAAATCAAAAGAAGGAAGAAGAAGAAAGATTAGAAAATCAAAAGGGGGATGAATGTGCCGCTGAGTTAAACGGCTTTGGATCAATAATCTGCTCGGGGCAAAACTTATTCGAAACCATCACTAACATCTTGTACGGTACGATAGCCAAGATGCTGGTCGATCAGACGGAGCTAACTAAATCTGACACGGTTCGCAAACACTGGGGGAATTTCCTCAACGTTGCCAATATCATATTGATCATCGCCTTCTTGGTGGTGATCTATTCAACCGCTACCTCCACGGGGGGGCTATCAAACTATGATGTCAAGAAGCTGTTACCTAGAATTATTATCTTTGCCATAGCAATTAACCTGTCATTCTACATCTGTATGGCATTAGTAGACCTGTCTACTATAGTAGGTAAGGGTATATTCGGGTTACTAATGGGTGGTAGTACCGGCGCCCCCCCTCAGCTGATCAATAGCGCACAAAAGACTGCCGGTGAAATTAATTCTTTTGTAGCAGGAGTAGCTCTGGTGGCTATCGCAGCTGTACTAGTCATCCTCGTCGGAGCGCCAATTATTCTGGCACTACTAGCCATCGTCTTCGCCCTGGTTGTCCGTGGTATCGCCCTGATGATCTTGGTGATCATCTCGCCGGTCGCTATCGCTCTGTATCTATTCAACAATCAGGGGCTCAGTAAAGGCTTCACCATGTGGCGAGATAATTACATTAAGTTACTACTGGTCTATCCACTCTTTATGCTGGTTTGGGGCGGTACCAGAGTAGTATCCGGGTTAGTCAACCAGGGGGATCAAGATGGAATAAATGCATTATTTGTTCTGTTAGTCGAGACAATCTGCCTGATCACTCCGGCTCTATCTATTATGCCTCTCTTCAAGGCTTCCGGCGACATCATGGGTAAAGCTACTCTCATGGCGGCCACTAATGGAGCAACTAACAAGTTCGCCGGTTGGACAGGGTCGAAACTAACAGGGAAGCCCGGTGACCCGAAGCATCCCGGCCTCAGAGGTATGGCAGCAGGAGCAATCGGCGGGGCGGCCGGTAATATAGCCGGTAGAGCAGCCGGTGCTGTTCAGAATATGAGAGGAACAGGAGCTAGTACCGGTAATATCGCCACTCAGCTTGATAGCCAAGCGATGAACTCCGCCAGAAATAAGGTGAATAAATACGGTGATAGAGATCTAAAGACTGCCTTTACCACCGGCCAGATAGGTGGCAAGACGCTTGATCCATATCAGATGAGGGCGGTTATCGAGAAAGAGCTACCCAACGCCAGTGCAGCCGAGATTAAACAGTCAATGCAAGCTGTCAATACAGAGGCAGATAAGCTAAGAAAGAATGGTCAAGCAGCCGATGCCGATAGACTGGTTCAGACCTTCGCTAATACTGCCAGTGCCAACGGCAACTCCATCATGAGTGGTAAGTCGCTAAGGAACTTCGCCTCCAGTGGCGGCTGGAATACCAGCCAATTTGAGGCGAATTACGCTGATGCCGTAGCGGACTATTCCTCTACCCAGTTGACAGCCAAAGATGCTGCCGGTATGGATGCCGCCGACCTAATCCAGATGCGTACAACGCTTCAGAATGCGGGGGCTAATGGCGGTAATATCGCTCAGGCAGATGCCGGACTAAGCAGTATGGCGAAACAATCCAACATCGCCCTCAGTGATCCTAAACTGACTAGAAAGATGAATGCCCCGACTGTCACTGCCCTGAAAGATAACACTATGGTACGTAGTACGGCCGGAGAGAGACTCGCCAACACTCACAAGATACCTAACATATATCATGACTACAATACAGGCGGCACTACATCCGCACAAGCTATTTCTGATGCAAGAACGATGATGGCGCATACTGACTTCGGTAGACTGGATGCGATAGACCAGAGCCGCCTCAGAGCCATCGCTCGTGCCAGTGCACCTACCGGAACCGGTGCTCCTGCAGCACCGGTGGTGATAGCTAGCTGGGATAGTAGGGTATCCTAGACATGCCTGACAAACGCAAGCTATACCTGATAGCCGCAGTGGCGATGGTGGTGATCATGGTTATCATCATCATAGCCACAGTGCTGGGTGGCAATAAACGAGATCAAGCGAATATCAGAGGCGGTAGCGCTAACACTATCCGTGGTACTAGTACTACCGGTACTAGTGGTGGTACTAGTGGCAATTCCTCCAGCTCGTCTCGCTCCGACTCCCGTTCCGGCTCATCCAGCACATCAGGTAGTCGTAGCAACAATAGCAACGAGATCGCCCCCGAGGACTACCCGGTCAAAAGGCTTGACCAAATCGCCCAGAATCTGCCCAGGGAAGAAATATTAAACATCCAGCGTCAGATCGGCTACACTCTTAGGCTTAATAAGGTGTCAGGCGATCACGGCGATATCATCATCCGCAAGAATAGCTATCGTCAGACCATGACTAATGCCGATAAGCTGATCTATCAGACGGACTTCATCATCGACCTACCTAAGGTCAAGCAGTCTTATCAGGTGAAAGACAGCTACTCGCCCCTACCCGCCGAGACTTCAGGACTGTACGACTATACTACGCTGATCCTCTGTCTTGATAAGTCGCAACTAATCTATGGTGACTTCAACTGTAACGACCGGATCAAGAGCGAGCAGCGAGGCTACTAGCTAGCCACCGGATAATCATAAACTCTTTCTAGCACTCTAGGCTTGCAAGTGCTAACTATCTGCGCTATATTAGCTGTATCGGTCAATATGATAAGGAGGAGTAAATGAGTAATGTTCCACTTCGTCCATTAGCTGATCGCTTAGTCGCTATGCGGGAAGAAGCCGCTACTAAGACAGCTACCGGACTATACCTACCAGCTGATACTAAAGAAAAATCGCAGATCGCTAAGGTAGTAGCAGTCGGTCAGGGCGTTAAGGAGATTAAGACAGGAGAGCGAATCGTAGTACGAGAATACTCGACTAGTGATATCAAGGTGGATGGAGTCGAGTACCTGATCGTCAAAGAGGAAGATGTCCTGGCAATAGTAAAGGAGAAATAAATGGCAAAGCAAGTATTCTATGGTGATGAAGCGAGAGAAAAAGTACTCGCTGGTGCTAAGACCTTAGCCGATGCAGTCAAGACCACTATGGGGCCGAAGGGGCGCAATGTAGTCATCAGTAAGTCCTACGGCGGACCGAATGTCACTCATGACGGTGTCACCGTCGCTGAGGCGATCGATCTGCCGGAAAATGAGGATAATCTGGGCGAGAAGGTTGGCGCCGAGCTGATCAAACAGGCAGCCAAAAAGATGAACAAAGCGGCTGGTGATGGTACTACCACCGTGACTGTCCTGACCTATGAGATCTTAAAAGAGGCTAATCGGCTGATCGCTGCTGGACATAATCCGATGGAGCTGCGCAAGGGTGTCGAAAAGGCCGGTACTCAGGTACTAAGTGAGCTTAATAAGATCGTCGAGCCGGTTGATGGTAAGAACGATCTCATCACCGAGGTAGCCAGTATCAGCGCCGGTGACACCGAGATCGGCAAGCTGATCGCCAGCGTTATCTCTCGTATCGGTAAGGATGGGGTAGTCAGTGTCGAGGCCGGTCAAGGTCTAGCTATGGAGTCGGAAATCACTGAAGGCTTCACATTTGACCGAGGCTATGTCTCTGCCTATATGGCGACTGATACCAATAGGATGGAAGCCGTCTATGACAAGCCGGCCATTATTATCACCGACAAGAAGATTAGCTCGGCTCAAGAAATGCTTCCTCTAATGGAAAAACTGGTTGCCTCCGGCAAGAAAGATATCGTGCTGATCGCCGAAGATGTTGAGGGTGAAGCACTGGGTATCCTTATCCTTAACCGCCTCAAGGGTGCTCTCAATACTGTCGCCGTTAAGGCACCATCCTTTGGTGATCGGCGTAAGGAAGTCTTGCAAGATATCGCCACATTGACCGGAGCTAGCGTCATTACTTCTGATCAAGGTATGACCTTTGATAATGTCGGACTAGAGGTAGTCGGCTCAGCCCGCAAGGTGATTGTCGCTAAGGATAATACTACGATCATCGAAGGAGCCGGTGATAAGACTACCATTAGCCAACGCATCGACCAGATCAAGGCTCAAGCCGGCGTCGCTACCTCAGATTATGATCGAGAGCAGCTGGACAAGCGAGCCGCCGCCCTCAGCGGTAAAGTCGCCGTGATTAAGGTCGGTGGGGCGACCGAGACCGAAATCGACGAGAAGAAATATCGGGTAGATGACGCCGTAGCAGCCGTCAAGGCAGCCCTGCTGGAGGGAATAGTGCCGGGCGGTGGAGTAACCCCGATCAATTTAGCCGGTAAGATTACCGGCGATAGTGCCGGAGCAGAGATCATGCGTAATGCTCTACTAATGCCCTTCAAACAGCTAGCTACTAACGCCGGCCTAAACGCCGAAGCACTCTTAGCTCAGGTACAAGAGGCTAAACCCGGCTATGGTGTCGATGTAGCGAACTACCAAGGTAAGTTGATCGACCTAAAGAAGGCCGGAGTGGTTGACCCGGCGATGGTTACCTACCAAGCGATCCAGAACGCCGTTTCGATCGCCAGTACTGCCATGACTATGGGGGCGCTGGTGGTAGATATCCCCGAGAAGCCAGCCGCCGAAGCAGCTGGTAACCCCGGTATGGGGATGGGCTACTAGTTAACTAGCTAGTACACCCTCTAAGCTATATAGCCCGAGTCATACTCGGGCTATATTAAGCTAGTCAAGCTAAGTTTCAGGAGGGTAGAACTAACCTTTCTTCTGAGTGAAGAAATCGATCTCTTTTAAGATATCTAGGAGTGCCTGAGCTCTCTTCACTTCATCAGGGATCGCCATAGCAGCCTGATGTGCCATCGGGATGAGCGAGCTATCATCAATCGTCCGGATCAACAGCAGGAGAGTATCAAACTTATCAGCCGGCGCTAAGAAATCAAGTCTATTTACTAGTGGTCGCAACTCTGAGATAACCTGCAGACGAATATCACCAAGCGCTCCACTATCGACGTTATGACCTAGTGGATTAACGTTCGGTGGGGTAGCAGGAGTAGGCTCAGACTTTACCTTAGCTGGCTTAGCGGGCTGAGCTAAGACATCAGTCAAGATAGGGTCAGCGGGTTGAGCCGGACCGGATTTACCGGTCGGTTTAGCCGGAGCGGCCGGAGCTGGCTTAGCTGGTTGAGCTGGCGGCTGGTTCACCGCCTGACCGGCTGGCGCATTAGTCTGTTGCTCCTGTCGCAAGCTAGCGATCATCTTATTTAGCTCTTCATCATTAACACCCGATTGATTCTGCATACTCCCACCTGTTTTTAGTTATAAAAGTAGTATAATTATAGCATAAGAGTCATAACAAACAAGGAAAGAGAGATATGAACCTAGACAATATCGATCAGATCAAGCAAGCCGACCCGGAGCAAGCCCTGACCATCATCAGCAATTCGGCCGATCAGCTCAGTTTTCAGCCTGAGCTGCATCACGAGGTAGGAGAACACGGCGGGGTTAGAAACATCATCATCAGCGGCATGGGTGGCTCGTGCTTAGCTGGGTTAATCTGTCAGACCTGGCTAGATCATGATTATCAGCTCAGTGTGCCACTAGAGGTGAGTCGAGACTATCAGCTACCCGCTTACACCGATAGTCACTCCTTAGTTATCTGTGTCAGTGTCAGCGGCAATACCGAAGAGACGATCAGTTCATTGACCGACGCTCAGAATAAAGGAGCGATGACGACCGTTATCACTAGTGGCGGTAAACTACTGGAGCTAGCTATAGCGCAGCATCTACCCTATATCCAGCTAGACAAGATCAGTCAGCCTCGCTATGGTGTACCGATGCACTTACTAGCCATCACCGGCATCTTAGAGGCTTATCAGGTGATAGACCATCAGCCAATTACTCAACTAGTAAGCTCAGCTGAGGGTGTCCGACAGTTCGCTCAATCATTAGCCCCCGAGGTGGCTATTGAGCACAACCCGGCTAAGAAGCTAGCTCTTGATTGCGCCGGCAAAACCCCTTTGATCTATACTAGCCATTTCTTTAGTCCTCTAGCCTACAAGTGGAAGACCAGCTTTAACGAAAACGCTAAGAATATCATCTGGTGCAATGAGTTTCCTGAGTTTAATCATAATGAGTTCATCGGTTGGACTTCTCACCCGATCGATAAGCCCTTCTGTGTGATTAATCTGAGAAGTAATCTCGATAACCCCAGAATCAACCGGCGGCTTGACCTAACTGACCGCCTCTTATCCGGTTTCCGCCCCCAAGCACACAACCTTGTCCTGGCAGGTCAGAGCTACATCAAGCAGGTAATCAATGGTGCCATCCTAGGCGATATGGCTAGTATCTACCTGGCTTTCCTTAACGGTGTTGACCCGACTCCGGTCGCACTGGTAGAGAAGTTTAAGCAGGAGCTAGTTAAATAAGACCCGTACCGGACGAGACGAGCGAATCGCCACCATCTCCTTGACCGGACCAAGGTGGATGTTGTCACCGGAGATATTAGCAATAATATCTACTTGGTTATTAGTGAACTTCAGCTCTTCCAGATCGGTTAGGACGCCCGGTAACTTAGCCGTCCAGAGACCGGCCATCAAGATCTTTTGACCTAGGTTCTTTCCTTTGGTCATAGCGTGATGGAAAAAGAACTCCGAACGAGCTAGCCTGATATCTTTAGGCAGGCGTAAAACATTATGAGCAGCCGAAATGGTGAAAAAGCCGATCGAATCGTCCCGCATCAGTCGCCCGTCTCGGTAAAAATCGGGAAACTCCAGCCGGTCAATCTGACGGGAGATTTTTCCTAACTGATTAAGCGGCAGGGAAGCAGCCGGTGATAAACGTCGAAGTGTCCGACGAGCTCGTCTGATCGGAGTCTGATTAAGGCAATCGACCAGGACGGTCGTCGCCCCGAAAGTTACATAAGAAGCTAGTGAGAAAGTGAGCCTTCCGTCCACTACGATATTCAGCGGATGGTAATCAACCACCGACTGATTAAGGATTGCCCGAGCCGAACGGTGACGACCATTGAGAGCCCGAGAGATGTCATTACCGTTACCTAGTGGAATAGTACCGTAAACAATTGCTCGATTAGCCTGATAAACCGCCTGAAAAGTCACCTGGGCGATGCCGTCGCCTCCCGCCGCAATAACCAGGTCACCGTCCAGCAGCTCCGGAGATAACCGCTCAATCACTTGGTGATAGGGGATATTATCCAGACAGACCTCCCGCAGCTCCCAATCAAGCTCTTGACCGGTAGCGATCAGCCGATCACGTACCTGCCGGTAGCGTTTCGCCTTAGTCGAGTGATGAGAGAAGACGACAACGATACGTTTGATACCATCCATAGCTTATTGATTAGGAGTGGTCGAGATTAGACGGGTTTCTGTCTCTGAAGGTAAGATCTGAATCATCACATGGTTCTGCCCGGCAAAGAAGAGACCCTGCCCAACCGAGAAGTTCGATAGCCGCTTTAACTCCTCTTCCGTTAGCTTAAAGACTCGTCCTAAGACATCAATGGCTGTCGGTGATTGCTTAAGTAAGATCTGGATCGATGAGTTAGCGACGATCGCCTGACCCATCGGTGAAGTGATGAAGTCACCCACATCCTGAGTCACCGTAGTCAAGCCAAGGTTGTACTTACGAGCTCGCTTAGCCAGCGAGAACATGAAGTTAGCACTATCGGGGTATTTCATCAGCTGCCATGCCTCATCAACGATCAGGAAGCGTTTACGCTGGTCTGAACGTACTTTACCCCAGATATGGTTCAGCACGATATACATCGCTACCGGCCTGAGCTCATCCTCGAGATCACGGATATTAAAGACCACCATATGGTTATTGATCGCCACATTACTCTGCTGTGAAAAGATACCGGCAAATGTCCCTGTCGTATATTGACGCAGGCGTTGAGCCAGCTCCGGACCGGTACCACCCATATGGAGCAGAGTGTCCATCAAGTCAGACATGATAGGCGGGGTAGAGTTCTGGGTCAGCGGGTCGGAAGTAATGCCGGCTCGAGCATAAGTATCAATCAGGGCTTGGTCAAGATCAGCCTCCTCCCTGGGAGTTAAGATGTTGACTACCGTACCATCTGAAGCTACCTGGCTTGAGCCCAGCATCTGACGCAGCAAGCCATGTAGAGTAATTAGGTTAGCCCTGAGAGCATCGACTTCGTCACCGGCATTAACGTCATCTTGATCGATCACTCGAGGCAGGTCAAAGGGGTTGACCCTAGTCTCGCTGCTGAGTGACAAGCGGATATACGAGCCGCCAACCGCCTCACAGAGCTTCTGATACTCGTTCTCCGGGTCGATAATGATAATATCCACCCCCATCATCATCGACCGGAGTGCCTCCAGCTTAACGGTGAATGACTTACCTGAGCCGGATTTAGCGAAGACGACCATATTGTAATTCTCTAAGCTAAACCGATCAAATATGATTAGGCCGTTGTTATGAAGATTAACCCCGTAGAAGATACCATTATCCTGAGTCAAGTCGGCTGAAGTGAAGGGGAAAGTAGTCGATAGAGCACCGGTGTCCATGTTGTGACGGATCTGTAAGTCATCAGTAAACTGCGGCACGGTCGAGTTAAGACCTTGCTCCTGCTGGGCGCTAGCCACCTTGGTTAGTACCATCTGCTGGCCCAGTAAAGTCTCGATCTTATGAGTGACGAAGGCAAGCTCACTCTCACTCTTGCATGACAGCGTCAAGTACAAGCCGAAGCGGAAGAACTTCTCTGACCCCACCTGAAGCTTATCTCGCAGCTCTTCTGCATCTTGGTACGATGCCTGCATGGCCGGGTCACGCACCATACCTTTCTCGGCATTGATCTGCATCGACGCCTCAAGCTGAGTCACCTTGCGCTGTAGGTTCTCCATGACTACCCGGGAGTCAACCGGATAGATAAACATCGATATATCCAGGACTTCGTCAAGATTAATGATCGATGACAGCCAGCCGGTATAAATAGACCGGGGGTATCCGTAGACATAGAGAGTCCGGCAGAAGCGAGTACCTAGGTTAAAGTAATTAGACTTGAACTCCAGACTAGCCGGAGCTACTAAGTCACGTAGAGTAGTAATACCTTTTTGTAGGACACTCTCTACTTCGGAGGCTTCTCGAGCTTGCTGCTGAGCTAACAGGCTGGCCTGTTGCTGCTGGGCTTTCTTCTTATTCCGGTCTTTGCTCATCGTACATCGTACCTACTAGATTAAGTTTAGCTTCACCCTGACCTTTCTGAACTACGTCGCCCAGATATTGTCGAAAATCACCGATCGGTTGACGCAGAGCAGTGTCGGGGTTGTAGACATTATAATAAAGCTCACCCAGTTCCTTAGTATTTAGTCGAACCGACTTAACACCGGTCTGACGCAATCCACCGATCACTGCCGTCACTCGGTTATTAAGCTCACTCTTCGCCTTAGCATATTGATCAGCCGGAATCTTGACATAGATATGGGTATCATTACTACTGAACATCTTAGCGATGAGCCCCTTATTACTGGATGAGTCACCGATCCGCTGCTTACCCTCACTGGTGTCATAAGGGATGATCACAAAGAAACTCTTATCCATGATATTCGCCTCCTTGGAAATGGCGTTAATAAACCGGATGTAATCATCCATTAGGACACCGAGGAGCATGTTGTCTTGGCGTTGACGCACCTGAGAGAGCTTATTTAGATATGGACCGATATCAACCCGCTCCGAACGAATATAGATCTGAATCGGGAAGTTAAGCGCATTAATGAAGTCCTGGTAGGCATACTCGATACTCTCACGCTCCTTAGCGCTAACCAGGTCAAAGTTGATGGAATGAGCCGCTACCACCGCTCGGAAGGACCCATCACTCATGATCACCATATCATCCCTCAGTTCACTAAACCTCAAGGCGTTCTGGGTGGAATTAGGATGCTTAGGCTTAACCGTCTGAGGCATGCTAACCCCACCTCTAGCATTGGGCTGAGGCTGATTTGGTATCGGTTGACTCGTGTTTGGCTGCATATACTCCCACTCTAGTGTAATCTGATATCGATCGTCCCCGGCTTCGGTTTCTCGGCAGGCGGATTAGGCTTAGCTGCCGGCGATGGAGACGATGGTGATATCCTTTGATCCATTATAGCAGGCTTAGCCGGGATTGGGCTAGATACCGCAGCTGCTTCCGGCGCCGGATTATTCGGCTGAACTCGACGCACCCGAGGAACGATCGGGTAAAACTGCGGACCGGTTGCGACCGGGTCTACCGGTGGCTGCGCCGGCTGAGATAGTGGAGGCTGTGGCTGCACCGGAGGCGAGATCGGCTGAGGTTGCTGAGGCGTCATCGGTACCGGCTGCTGAATCGGTGCCGTGGGTTGCTGCGGTATTTGGTACTGAGCTTGGCTGGGATTAGGAGCCGGTGTCGTCATAACCGGATTAGTAGGTAGCTGATAGGCAGCACTAGCGACCGGCTGAGCAGGTGGGGTAGTCTGGCGGATAGGGTGATTGATTAACTGAGGAATCGGCTGCTGAGTGACCGGCCGAACGGGGGGAGCCGGCATGACCGGCATAGTAGCAGTCTGTTGTAGTTTAGAAGCAGCCTGCTTAGCCAGCACTTGATTAGTCGCCACTTGCTTCATCCGATTGATCGCCCGATTACGAGCCTCGATCTCCGATTGATCCAGCTTCCGCTCCAGCGACTCCGACATATTACCTTCCTCCAGTATGTCAGGAGTATTGCTGACACTGGAGGCGATATCGTCGTTGAGGTTAGTATTATTGACCGGTACACCCATACCCCTGGTTGACCAACCCTGTGTATCGGATAGTTTAGCCAGGAAGGATAGTCGTTGTGATACCTCTTCACCGGCCAGATCCTTAGTCTTCGGACTGGTATCAACGATCGGCGCACTGATCTCGACAGTTGACTTCTCACCATCTGCCTGCCAGACCTTTAACCGGGGGGCAAAAGCATAGCGGACTAATGCCGCCACATAGACCTCAGTCGGCTGATCTTTACGCAGGGGAAGAGCGATCACCAGGAAAAAGAGACTAAACGGAGCCGGTATCAGAGCTAACGGAATCGAGATCCTACCCAAGAAAAAAGCGACGAAACCGGCCCCCAGAGCGACTAATAGGAACATAAATTGACGAAAGCTAAATGGACCGATCAGCTTATCCTCGGCCTCAACGTCCTGCGGAACTTTATGTTCTGCCATGAGCATTATTATAGCACAGCGATATATCAAACATAATCATTTTTAAGGGGTCGGGATTTGCTATTAGGCGATTTGACATGTATTATATTAGATAGTGGTAATGAGACATGAAGTGAGTAATGACAACCACCCCGAGCGGGTGTTTTTTGCTCGTGTCTCGACCGGTGATAGCCAGACGCCGGTTATCTCATTACGACGAGCTACCAAGACATTCGGCTTCGACGACTCAGCCACTGACGCCATCGTTAGTATCAATCTGGAGATCCAGCGAGGCGAGTTCGTCGCCATCATGGGTCCGAGTGGCTGCGGTAAGACAACTCTACTGAATATCCTGGGGCTACTTGACCAGCCTACCATCGGTCGCTACTTATTTAACGGTAGAGATGTCGGTAAGTTTAGCAGCAGTCGTAAAGCCAGAATTCGTAATCGGGAGATCGGTTTTATCTTTCAGAACTTTAATCTAGTGACTAATATGACCGTACTGGATAACGTCGTCTTACCACTGACTTACCGGCATGGCTGGAACTACAAAAACCTAGAGAAGGCTAGCCAGCTACTGGATGCTATCGGACTGAAGAATCGGGAATATTTCAAACCCAATCAACTTTCCGGTGGTCAGATGCAACGGGTAGCCATCGCCAGGGCCTTGATCAGTCACCCTTCAATTATCTTAGCCGACGAACCGACCGGTAATCTAGATAGTAATAATAGCCGGGTCATCATGGACTTGCTGACCGAACTCCACAAGAAAGGTAACACCATCCTGATGGTGACTCATAATCCTGAACTACTGAAGTTTGCTTCCAGGGTGATCTATATGAGAGATGGCCAGATTGAGCGAGATGAAGAGCTGACTGAGACCAAGGCCTTTAAGGTAACCAAACGGACTATCTCCAACCGACAGAAAAAAGCGACTAATTCGCTGAAGCGGCAGAAACGTCTAACCAGAGTGAGGCGCCACAAATGAACCTAGCTCTTCACCTAGCTAAAGATAGCCTACGTCACCACCGCTTACGAGTGAGGCTATCGATGATCGGCATTATCATCAGTGTCTTCATCATTTCGCTAGTCATCATCATTAGCGATAGCGTCAAACTTAGCTTTTACCATCAGCTAGAGCGGATAGACAAGAGATCAATTATCATCAGCGGAGCTAGAGATAGCGGACTGATTAATCTGCCTTTTAGTACTCCTAGAGACACCTTGCGTAATACCGATATCAAGCAAATCAGCAAGATCTTGCCTAAGAGCTCCGCCATCCATAGCACGCTGATTACTTCGGGCGGTATTCAATTCGGTAAGACGAAAGTCACTAGTCAAATCATTGCTACTTCGGTGACTAACCCGGCTAACTTAGAACTCCACATGCTCAACGGTAGTTGGTTTGAAGATGAGAAAGATAAAAACCTGGTTATCCTAGGCGAAGGCTTGGCAAATCAGTTGCTCGGTACTAATCAAGCTCGCAGCCAGGTCATTACTATCAAGGGACAACGCTTCACGGTCATCGGGATAATCCGCCGGACCAACCAGGCCTTATCTACCCGAGGCTATAATACTGATTATTCCGCCTACATTTCCCTAGACAACGGTCAACGCCTGATTCGGAGTGATAACGTTAGTCAGATCATCGTCACTAAAATTAGCAAAATAGATCAGACCAAGACCAAGCTGAGCCAAATCTTAACTCACCAACATGCCGACAGTAGCGACTATTTAATTACCAGCGGTGAAGATATCTCAGCTAAGATGAATGATCTGGTTCGACTACTGGTCGTGTCATCACTCGGTATCACCAGTCTGATCCTCCTGATCAGTAGCATTAGCTTAGCTAATATCATGCTGGTCGGGGTAATCGAACGTCAGCGAGAAATCGGTATCCGTAAAGCCGTCGGGGCTAATACTAGAGATATCGTCAGTCAATTCTTAGCTGAAGCCCTAATCATCTCTCTGAGAGGCGGGCTAGTCGGACTGCTGCTAGCTTATATCGTCGCCTCTATCTACCTGCTCACTCACTCAATGATAATCAGCTTTAGCCCGCTGGTCATCATACTCGGGCTAGTCGTACCGACAGTGACCGGCCTGATCGCCGGTGTCTATCCAGCCTATAAAGCATCTAAACAAGACATCATCTCTGCCCTCAATCAGCTAACCTAGCCGAATAGAGTGGTGATCACCCCGGTAATCAAGAGTCGTAGCTATAGTATGACTCTGAAAGCTAGGTAAATCATAGAGATTGATCCGGTGGCTATAGTCGAGCTCACTATCAATGTCGTCAAGTAGGACCACCACCTGATCACCATACTGTTGACGAGCCAGCTTAGTAATGATACTAAGCAGAGCAAAAATAATCGTCCGATTCTCGCCTCGACTCGCTACTGATTTCGCCTCACTACCACCAAAAATAAACTTATAGTCGTCTTTCTGAGCACCGATAGTAGTCAAACGATCATGAGAACCGGTCAACCGGTGCATAATCGCCTGACTAGTCATTGGTGCTCCCGGACTAAATCTTAGCTGAACCATCTGATTCGACCCGGCGATTTGCTGATATTCTACTGACAACATCTCGCTGATGTCTTGTAAATATTGACGACGTCGCTGAGAGATAGTACTACTAAGATCACTAAATTGAATATCCCAGATCATTAGCTCTTCGGCAGAATAGTCGTCTTGTTTTAGTAGAATATTCCGTTGCTTCAGCACTCGGCTAAACTTATTGAGCTCTCGCTGGTGGGTAGGCTCAAGCTGAGCAATAAAACGATCAATAAATTGACGACGCCTGGTAGGAGAGCCGTAGAGTAACTGCATGTCACCCGGCTCGAATAGTATCACCGGTACTTTCATCATTAACGGCAACCTACAGTACGTTCGATCATTAATCGTAAAAGACTTCTGACCTGACTGATATTTGATCGTTCTAGTAGTCTCTCTAGTTTGATCAGTTAAATCAACTCGCCACCAATCGGATAGCTGATGACCGGTATGACGACGAATCTGGTCGAAGTTTGACCGCCAACTCTTCCCTTGATAAGCCAGATATATCGCCTCGATGAGCGAAGTTTTACCACTACCGTTCGGTCCGGTAATGATCGTTAATTCACTCGGTAGCTCAACTTGATAGTCTTGATGACAACGGAAGTTCTGCAGGCGTAAAAGGTGAGACATCTATGACTTAACCGGCATTATGATATGACGATAATCCGACTTCTCTCCCAGTAAAAGTACCGGCGCTAGCTTGCCGTTAAACATGATCCGGACTTTATCTCCCTCCAGACAATTCAGAGCATCTAATAAAAATTTAGAGTTGAGACTGACCATACATGGCTCAGTTCCTTTCGCTACGATATCCGCTTCAATCGACGAAGTATTATCACCGAGCTGAGAAGTGATAGAGCGAACATTTAAGAGTTTATCGGTGGGATTGCCCTCAATAATGATCGACCCGGCACTCTCTCGAGCGAATAGCTCAGCTACCTTAACTATCTTAATGAGCTCTGCTCGCTCCACCGTTATCTGGTAATTCGTCTCCGTCGGGATGAGCTGTCGATAGTCGATGAACTTGCCATCAATCAAGCGTGAAGTAATCGAGACATTGTCGAGTAGAAAGGTAATCTGATCGTCCTTATACTTCACCTCTACTTCAGTCAGATCACCCAGTAAGCGCACCACTTCAGCCAGAGTACTACTGGGGATAATCGCCGAGACATCCTGCTTGGACTCAGTCAGCTGCGACTCAGCCAAGCGATAACCATCAGTTGCCACCATATAAAGCTGACCATCCCGTGAGTATAGATAGACACCGGTCAAGATTGGTCTGGTGGTATCATTACTCGACACCAGCGCCGTCCGACTAATTGACTTCTTCAGCTCTTCGGCAGAGACTTTCAGCTTATCTTTCTCATCCGACTCGGGTAAAGCTGGGTAGTCGTCAGCTAAGATCGAGTTAATGGTCGACTTAAACCCTTCAGTGCTGACCTTTAGCTTCGATTCATCCGTCTCTAGGGTAATATTAGTGTGCGGTAGATTACCGATGAAATCAGTTAATAGGCGAGCCGGCACGGTGATTGCCCCCTGCTCTTTCACTTGCGCCCCGATGACGGAGATAATCGCCACTTCGAGATTGGTAGCGGCAATAGTTAGCTTATTTTGATCAGTTCGCAGCAGGATATTAGCTAAGATTGGCATACCGGCTTTAGCCGTGGCGACTCGTCCAACGGCATTTAGCGCTCTGGCGAGGTTGTCTTGTTTGATAGTTAATCTCATGATCCCTCCTTAATTAAATATATCTTACTCATCATCATAAGGTATGTGGATAAAGTGGAAAACCGCTCCGCTATACCTGGTCGATAGCCGCCGGAGTGTAGTGGATAAAATGGGGGATAGATAGTGTAGAAAGCAGGAAAAGTGGGGGTGTTTTTACACATTAGACCCAAAATATGGCTTGGCGTCGAGTAATGTGACAAACCATCATCAGGTTGCGATACCGTAAAAACACAGCTTAGTCGCAGTATATCCACAGCCCGGCTAAGCATAAAGCCTATCCTTGATATCGTTAACTTTTTCCCTGATCATAGCGTCAAACTTGAGCTGCTTTTCGATCTTATTAATCGAATGCATGGCGGTAGTGTGATCCTTGCGACCTAACTCCCTGGTAATCTGAGGATAGCTCATATGGAGTTCGCTCCGTAGTAGATACATAGCGATCTGGCGCGGTACGATAATATATTGACTACGGGAAGCTGATTTGATCTCGCTGGTCTTGATCTCGAAATACTTGGCTGTCTTCTCGATGATCTGGCGGGCGGTAATATGACGGGTTTGGCTGGGACGGGCACTGGCCAGTACTTCGGTGGCGAAATCGACTGTCGGGATGACATTGCGCATCTCGGCATAAGCCATTACTTGATTAAGTACCCCCTCCAGCTCACGGATATTGGTCTTGACCGTCCGAGCGATATATTCGGCTGTGCCGGCCGGCAACTCAATCGCCGAGTTTAACAAAGCTTTAGTCTTGATAATAGCGACTCTGGTCTCGTAGTCGGGCAAGCTAACGTCAATATTCATCCCCATCTGGAAGCGACTCTTTAGCCGGTCGGTCAGAGTAGGAATGATAGCCGGTGGACGATCGGAACTGATGATGATCTGCCTGTTAGCTTGGTAGAGAGCGTTAAATGTGTTAAAGAAGGCTTCCTGAGTCTTGTCTTTGCCGCTGATAAATTGGATATCATCAATGATGAGGACGTCAAGATTGCGATACTTATCGGTAAACTCCTGTGATGATTTGTTGGTAATATGGTAGATATAGTCATTAGTGAATTCCTCGGTGGTAACGTAAAGTACTCGCTTGTTGCTAAAGTGCTCCAGGATGGCATTGCCGATAGCTTGAATCAGGTGAGTCTTACCCAGACCGGCGCCACCGTAGATAAAGATAGGATTATATTTCTCGCCGGGTTTCTTAGCAGCGGCTTGGGCGGCGGCATAGGCCAGCTCGTTACATGAACCGACGATGAAATTAGCAAAAGAATATTTTTTATTTAGGTGGCTATCGAAGGCGGTAGTGGTACCGGTCTTGGGCTGATCGTCGATTACCACCACGCTATCCTCACGACGTTTGAGATTCTTTGAGCTGGTTACGAAATCCACCCTAGGGGAACTAGCGCCGTTCTTCTTGAGTAGCTCTCGGACGTCATCCTCGTACTTCTTTTCGAACTGGCTTTTAGCAAAGATATTTTTAACTTCGACTGTGTAAACATTGTTGCTCACGTTGATCAGCTTGGTCGGCTTCCAGAAAGTGTCAAACATAGTACCGAAACGGCCGGACAAGTCAGCGTCGTTTAAGACTGTCTCCCAGAGAGATTTCATCTCACTAGTTGAGATGTCACTCCGCACTATATCGTCCCCCTCATTTAGCCCCTTCATTAGCCCTTAGTCTAGCAAAATAGCAAGTTTTCCACAAGCAAAAAGTGATTCACACTTTATTTAATTTGTCAATGTGTGGATAACTTGTGTTTTCCACAATTACGAATATAGCACTAATATATGTGGAAAACTGCCGATATTTGCTAAATATGAGCCTGATGTGATAACATCTTATAGATATGCCAAAGAGAACATACCAACCGCACAAGCGAAGTCGAGCGAAAGTTCATGGCTTTCGAGCCCGGATGTCCAGTCGAGCCGGTCGATTAGTCTTGAAGCGTCGTCGTAATAAAAAGCGAGCTAAGATAGCTATCTAGCCAATCCTCCGACTAATCTATGAGGCTACTTTCGAGAGCCTCTTTATTGTTATTTGGTATACTGATGGTGATTTATGATTAGTCAGCAATATCGTTTTCATGGTCATGTCAGTGTCCGATATGTCTTAAATAAGGGTAAGCAGGCTCGGAGTAAAGAGCTGTCGCTGAAGTGTGTCAGCAATCAGCGACGCCGGACATCTCGAATAGCAGTGGTGGTCAGTAAGAAAGTACTCAAGCATGCCGTAGACCGCAATCGGACTCGTCGTCGGATCTACGAGCAGCTACGGTTGAGACTGGATAAGTTTCGGCAGGTAGTTGACCTGGTGGTGATCGTCTATCAGCCGATTGATCAATTATCGCCGAGTCAGCTAAGTGAGCAGCTGGATAAACTGCTCGTTAAGCTTGACGTTATTTCTTAATCCTTCTAAAAGTAGTCAAGATAGTAGCTAGATGATAAAATACAGCATATGAATCTATTTGACCGTCTGCTAACTCAGCCCATTTTTAATCTGCTGGCGTTTATCTATAACTTTATCGGTGATTTTGGTGTCTCGATCATCATCGTGACTATCCTGATCAGGCTGCTGATGTGGCCGCTAGTCAAGAAACAGCTTCACCAGACGAAGATGATGCGTCAGATACAGCCGGAGCTGAAGAAGATCAAGCAGAAAGCTAACGGCAACCGGATGCTGGAGTCCACCATGCTGATGGAGCTTTACCGAGAGAAGAATATCAAACCATTTAGCTCGATGCTAGTCCTGCTCATTCAGATACCGATCATGATTGCTATCTACCGGGGAATTAGGATTGCTTCGGGCGGCAACTTTAATCATCTTAACGGTATCAACCCGGCTGACTACCTATATCCCTTTATGAGTGGCTTTCATAAAGCGTCAGAGATGATGAGTGGTAATCACTTGATGCTACTGGGGGTAGTCGACCTGACTAAAGTGGTCGCCGGCTATCTACCTGGGCTGATGATCGCCATCTTAGCTACTGTCTTTCAGTTTTACCAGACCAAGCAAATCATGCCCAGTGCCGGTGAACATAAGAAGCTAAAAGACTTATTCAAACAGGCGTCGAAGGGGCAGGAGGTTGATCAGTCAGATATGGTCTCGGCTATGAATCGCAATATGCTGTACTTTACGCCGATCATGACCCTGATGGTGATGCTAGCTTTGCCCGGAGCGGTAGTACTATACTATGCCACTACTTCGCTGGTGGCGATCGGTCAACAGCAGCGTGTCTTAAGTCGTAGTGAAGAGGAGCTGGAAAAGATGGCAAGTAGTCATAATGCTAAGCGATCCAGGCAAGCCCAAGAGGCGGTAATTATCCGTAAGAAAGCGACCGGCGGGAAAGAGAAGAGCAAGGCCGGTGGCGGTAAGACGGTGGTACGACGGATAAAGGCGAAGTAAGGAGAAAATATGGATAGAGAAGAATCAATCATGTATGCCAAGAAATATGCCGAAGACTTAATGTCGTTCTTTGGCCTTAACGTTGATGTCTATGCTACGGCAGAGGAAGATGTCATAGAGCTGTCGGTACCTAGTTCGTATCTATCTAATCTATTGATCGGTAACCGAGGTGACACTTTGCGTAGTATCCAGACTATCATCAGGGTTACCTTGATCCAGCAGAAAGCATTGTTATACCGAGTGAATCTGGATATCGCTGACTATAAAAAGCGTCATAATGAACAGCTGGCCGACAAGGCTGAGAAATGGGCAAAGTCGGTCATGACGACCGGTGAGCTGATGCCGCTAAAGCCAATGAATCCGGCAGAGCGACGAGTGGTCCATAAAGTACTAGGTGATTATACGCAATTATCGACTGAGAGTGAAGGTGAAGGTGCTGAAAGACATGTGGTAATCCGCAAGATTACTACTCCAGAGAACAAGCCAAGTGACTAGCGTTTGTCGGTAAAGACGAAGCGATTATAAGTCAGATAATTCCAAGTCAGACTAAAGACTGAGGCGCCTAGCTTAGCTAAGTTATTAAAGGCTTGATCGGGTAAACCAAAACGAGGTAGGTAATGCTGAGCTAGGATTATCAGCCCATTCTGGATTACCCAGATACCGATAGCGGTGAAGATAAAGAAGAGAATGACCTGGTGTAAGTAGTCTTGTCCGGCATTACGGAAAGTCCATTTCTTATTCATCAAAAAGCTGTAGATCATGGCGATACCGGTCGAGATAGTATTAGCTATGATAAGATTAAGACCGGCTAAGCTGAGTAGATTCATCAGGGTGAAGTCAAGGACGGTATTAGAGACGCCGACTACGATGAAGCGAAGTGGCCGGTGCTTAGTGTCTTTCATGAGCGATGATGCTTAGACTGATGTTGGTCTTGGATCAGATAGAGCGGGCGCCCCTTTGTCTCGATGAAGATCCGTCCGATATATTCACCGATGATACCTAGCGACAACATCTGGATACCACCCAGGAAAAGAACAGCGATCAGTAAGGTGTTAAACCCGCCGATCCGAGGTACACCTAGTAGCGCTTGAAACAAGATGACGATAATGTAAATAAAGGTCAGTAAGCTAATGACCATGCCGGCGACGGTGATTAGGCGCAAGGGAATAGTGGTAAAGCTGGTGAAACCGTCAATGGCCAGGTTGATTAAAGAGTTGCCCGGGGAGAGGAGACCGAACTTCCACTTGGTCTGACCGGCGGTACGGCTAGCATGATCGAAGGTAATTTCCTTCTTGCGATAGCCAATCCAAGAAAAGAGAGCTTTATTCTGGCGCGATGATTCACGAAATTGGCGCAGTGCCTCGAGGCAACGACGGTTAAGTAAGCGAAAATCACCGGTATCAATCTGAATAGGTACTCGGGTGGCCTTCTGTAGAGTGCGGTAATAAGTGTGAGAAGTAAAGCGACGTACTGCTGAGTCTTTCTTTCTATTGCGTTTAGCGTAGACATCGTCATAGCCCTGCTCCCACCATTTGATCATCTTAGGGATGACTTCCGGTGGTTCTTGACCGTCAGCATCCATAACGACGGCGGCGTCACCTTGAGCATGATCTATACCGGCGGCTACGGCAATCTCCTTACCAAAATTACGAGATAAATTAATGTACGATACCCTCGGGTCTTGCTTCGCAAAGTTATTTAACAAGTCGCCGGTATGGTCACGTGAGCCATCGTTAACGAAGAGGAACTCAAAGTCATAATTATCAATCCTCTTGACTAATTTAGTCAGACGGCTAATGATATCCGGCAGAGTCTCCTCTTCGTTGTAGGCGGGGATGATGATAGTGATTAGCTTACTCATTAACTAATATCGTAACATAAAGCTAGAGTTTTCTCTTGAGCCTATGCCATAGACCGGTGGTAAGGCGATGATATTTAACAGCATTAGATAAACTAATAGAAAATAGGGCGAGGCGGGGGTGTCTGATAAGATGCCTGATAGTGTGCTCTAGTCGCACCTTACGACGACCGATGACTGATGGGTGACTGAGCGGTGCTTGACCATCGACTTGATGAATCTGACGGATCATATCTAGCTTAGCGCTCTTAGGTAAATCAGCTGAATAGGTAGCCAGCAGATGAGAGTAGATCCAGCTATATTTGATCCAGCGTAGCAAACTATCTCGTGGCTCACCGGAAGGGATGTCGGCTAAGAATTTCTCCAGCGCAGTGAAATTATCCAGTCTATTTTGATAAACCAGAGATGATTTGCTGAAAGTACCACTGTCTAAGCTCTGGTAATAATTATAAAGCGGGGCGGGGATAAATGAGATATGGCTAATCAGGCTAAGATAGTCGAGATTAAAGAGGAGATCCTCACCGAAATTAACGCCCGACTGAAAGGCGAGGTGATGCTTCTTGATGGGGGAAGTGAGATATATTTTATTCCAGACTTGATAAAGCCTGCCGTCGATGCCGAGCAAGCGAAGGATATATATCTTCCAAGGCTCATCGGTCTGACGACCGGGTAGTAACTCACTGCAGACATCCACTCTAGATAGCTCTTGCCGGTTCTTCCGGGTGATGATAGTAAAGCCGCTCACTGCCAATTGAGCTTGATTACTCTTGATGGCACTAATGAACTTAGTTAAAGCTCTCTTCTTCAGAGTGTCATCAGCGTCGAGAAACATCAGGTATTTACCCTTAGCTCGGGATATGCCGGTATTGCGAGCGACACTGGCGCCACCATTAGCCGGTTGGTTAATAGCCACGATGCGCCGGTCGGACCGGCTTAACCGGCTTAGCACCTGAGCGGTATTATCAGTCGAATGGTCATTGACGATGATCAGCTCATAGTCAGAGTAGTCTTGTGTTCTGATGCTATCAACCATTTCGGTGATATCGCTGGCACAATTATAAGCAGGGATAATGATCGAGAGCTCAGGCCTAATCATAACTATATAATAGCAAATAGTCCTACCGATATAGTATAATCACGATAAGAGTAATGACTAGACAGAGGGATAGCAATGGTTGAAGTAACGTATAAAAAGAAGAAATCATTTAAGGCGATCATCGGGGTGACGATATTCATCTTCGTCGTCTTACTGGCTACTTTGATCACGGTGATTGTGATTAGTGCTCAGAAGGGTGATGATTATAAGGTAAAGAAGACTCCCATCACCAAGCAGGCAAAGAAGCCTAAACCAAAGAAGGAATCGGATGACGAAGAAGAAACTGATGATAAAGATACCCCGAATAAGCCGGGTGAGCAGAAAGACCCTAATAACACCGAAGCTAAAAAGAGGAAAAAGACTCCTAAACCAATCAAGGGTAAGATAGATAATACCAGCCTCGTTAACGGGTCGCTCCAAGTAAGAGTGACTATCAATGAAGTAATCAATGATGGCACCTGCGAGCTATCTCTGGTCGGTCCACGTGAGCAGAAGTATAGTAATACTACGCAGATTATCGCTAATTCATCCACTACCTCTATCTGTAACGGCTTCGATGTGCTGATTAACGATGTTGAACGGGATCGTGATAAGCAGACCGGTAAATGGTTAGTCACAGTTAATCTATCGACTAAGACTCGCCAAGGTAAATTAACCGGCGAAATAATCTTGTAACTCGCTTTTACTAACCGATTAGATGTTATAATAGGGCGGTAAATGAGACGGACGACAGGTAAACTAATCAGTAAATACCGCTACTCTTGGATATTACTGCGTGAACTAGTCAAGACTGACTTTAAGCTTCGCTATCAAGGATCGATGCTGGGGATGGCTTGGTCAGTCTTGAAACCTCTGATGCTTTTTGCGGTGATGTATGTAGTGTTTGTTCGCTTCCTTCGCTTCGGGGCGGGTATCCCGCACTTTGCCGTCTCGCTACTATTAGCTCAGACATTATGGGCTTTTTTTCAGGAAGCAACTTCACAGGGGATGCAAGCCATCGTCGGGAGGGGTGACTTACTGCGTAAGCTAAAGTTCCCTAAGTATATCGTAGTGGTATCATCAACAGTCTCGGCTTTGATAAATCTGGTGATTAGTCTCTTCGTGGTGTTGATCTTCATGATCGTTAACGGAGTGGAGTTTCGTCCGATTATCCTCCTCTTTCCATTCGTTATCATAGAACTATACCTTTTTTCACTAGGAGTGGCTCTATTACTCAGTACCTTATTTGTCCGATTCAGAGATATCGGTCATATTTGGGATGTGATCATGCAGGCGTGGTTTTATGCTACACCGATTATTTACCCACTAACACAGCTGATCAATGTTGGCTGGCTATCTATCGCTAAGCTGGTCCTGATGTTAAACCCGATCGCCCAGATTATCCAGGACGCTCGCTATTTAGTAGTGACAGCTCAGACGGAAACGATATGGGGGCTGGTTGGTCAGCGGTGCTGGCTGTTTAAGCTAGTACCGCTGCTAATTGTGACAGTAGTGCTGTTGATTGGGACGATAATATTCCGACGTCGGTCGCCATACTTTGCGGAGGAACTGTAGGTGATGAATAAGGATAAGGTCGTACTAAAGGTGAGCCATGTCAGCAAATCATTTAAGTTGCCGACTGAACATTCCAATGAGATAAAGCAAGTCTTCGTTAACTGGACAAAGGGAATTAAGGGCTATCGACGCCAGGAAGTACTGAAAGATATCTCCTTTGAGGTCAAGAAAGGCGACTTCTTCGGTATCGTTGGGCGTAATGGGTCGGGTAAATCAACTCTACTAAAACTAATCTCAGGCATTTATCCGCCTGACCGGGGGCAAATTAAAGTTAACGGCTCGCTGGTGTCGTTCATCGAGCTGGGAGTGGGCTTTAATCCTGAGTTGACCGGTCGGGAAAATGTCTATCTCAATGGAGCGATGCTTGGCTTCAGTCGGAAGCAAGTTAGTGCTATGTATGGCGATATCGTTGAGTTCGCCGAGTTACATGATTTTATGGACCAGAAGCTGAAGAACTATTCCTCCGGTATGCAGGTTCGCCTAGCCTTCTCAGTGGCGATTAAAGCCAAGGGCGATATCTTAGTCCTGGATGAAGTATTGGCAGTCGGCGATGAAGCATTCCAGAGGAAATGTCACGACTACTTCCAGGAAGCGAAGCGAAGAGGCAAGACGATTGTCCTAGTGACACATGATATGAGTGCGGTGCGGGAATTCTGCAATAGAGCGATCCTGATCGATAATGGACTGATCAAAGTTGAGGGCAACCCCAGCGAGGTGGCGGATGAGTATAGTGGACTATTTCAAAAATAGTACGCAAGAGATCAAATAGAATGTAGGGATAAAAAGTTACCTAAACTAGTGTAGTCGGTCCATGCAGTTTATCACGAAGCCAAGAAAAGGCTAAAATAGTTGTCTATTAACAATCATTATGACTCCAGCTAAATCTCTGATACAATAACCCAAGTGGGATTCTGTAACCTATGATGTAGTGGATTCTATACACTCTATATTTTGGGGCTCAGACTTGTGATGTAGTAACGATGGGGAGGTAGAGATGGATCAACCGGATGTATTAGTAGTGGGAGCCGGTATATTCGGCTTAACAGTAGCCGAACGGCTGGCTACTCAGCAAGGTAAACGAGTCTTAGTCGTCGATAAGCGTGATCACATCGGTGGTAATGCTTACTCCGAATTCGATACCAAGACGGAGATTGAATGTCACAAGTATGGGGCGCACCTGTTTCATACTTCCGATGAAACGGTTTGGCGATATGTTAATCAGTTTACCAAGTTTACTAGCTATGTACATCACGTCTATGCTATGCATCAAAGAAAAGGTGCGGAGCGTCCGGAGGTCTTTCCTATGCCGGTTAGTTTAGGGACGATCAACCAATTCTTCCGGTCTAACTACACACCGGACGAAGCTAGAGAGTTAATAGCTGAACAAGCCAAGAATAATCCAGCGGCTAAAGAGAATCGTCAGCCGGCCAACCTGGCTGAGCAGGGAATATCGCTGATCGGTGAGCCGCTATTTAATGCTTTTATTAAAAACTACACAGCTAAACAATGGCAGACACCGGCCGAAGAGCTTTCGCCGGAAATCATCAAACGTTTACCGGTTCGATACACCTATAATAATCGCTACTTTAAGGACGCTCACGAGGGGCTACCACAGGATGGCTATGAAGCTTGGTTTCAGCGAATGGTTGAGTCCGGCAACAAATCGAGAGGCTCTATTGCTGTCAAACTAAAGACGGATTATTTTAAGGATGCCAATATTAAACGATTACGAGATGACGGGGTGACGACTATTTACACCGGTCCGATTGACCAATTTTATGACTATCAGTTTGGCGAGCTATCGTGGCGAAGTTTGAAACTGGATAAAGAAGTGGTGAACGTTCATGATTTTCAGGGCTGCCCGGTTATGAATTATAACGACCTTGAACCAAAGTTCACCAGGATCCACGAATTCAAACACTTTCATCCCGAACGGGCGGATGATGTAGTGAAATGGCCCGGTTATGCACCGGATTATAATAAAACAGTGATAGTCCGAGAATACTCTAAGGCTTGGCAACAAGGTGATGAGCCATATTACCCTATTAACACCACTAAAGATAAGGCTAAACTGGCTAAATATCAGGATTTGGCGCAAGCCGATAAATCGAAGCAGATTTACTTCGGCGGTCGATTAGGTGAATATGCTTACTATGATATGGATAAATCTTTTGCCAGTGCGCTAAAATTAGTTAGTAGGCTGATAAGATAATATTTTCCAATCTCCATGGAGTATTGACCTGAGAAATTTGACTAGCCTACCGTATGACGAGTTATTTATCGACTTATCTCAGTCCGGTGGGTTATAGCTATCTATAACCCAACTTAAGAGGTAACTGGCATTTAAGGAAGAAGATATGTTATTAAGCTAGATTATAATCCGAGAGAAAACTAAGTGATTTATGATTAATAATAAAAGTAGAAATGCTTCGTTAGACATAGTTAGGGTTCTAGCTATTATTATGGTAATCGTTGTACACGGAGTAGAGACTGTCTGGAGTATCCATCCGGGAGCTATGAAAAACTTACCGATGATAGAAGGTATTACCGTTCTTGCACTTCATGTATTTGGTAGATTGGGTGTACCGCTCTTTTTATTCCTAACTGGATATCTCATGCTAGGTTATAAATATAGTCAAAAGAATGTAATTGTATTTTACAAGAAGAGAGTAGCGAGGTTACTGATAATTTTGTTTATTTGGTCGGTGATCTATTATTTGTACGATACCCTGTTTTTAGAGAGACCGTTCAAGATACCTGATTTGATACGACAACTATTATTTATCAGTAACGATCCTCTGGCGCCACATCTATGGTATATGCCGGTAATAATTAGTTTATATTTATTTATACCATTTGTTTCTAATGTGTTGCTAACTATAGATAAAAAAGTGTTAAATATATTGATGTCTATAGCTATATTCTATCTATTCTTTGTACCAACTTATAGTATGGTGGCGCAAGCATTCCATAGTGCACCTCTAATTAATAATTTAGAATTACACTATATGGGTGGAATATGTGGGGTGATGATGGTTATGGGCTACTTAATAAAAAGATATCAGGATTTAATAATAAACAAGCTGAAGACTTCATGGTTGGTATTGGTATTGACCATCTCTTTTATTATATCCACTGCGGTATACTATCTTACGCTATGCGTAAAGCAATACGATAAGTTGTTGTGGTATGACTCAATATTCATTCTGCTAGGGGCAAGTTGTCTTTTTATGCTACTCCTAAAGTTATTTAGAGATAATAAAAACCATAAGGTATTAACTAAGATGTCTACAATGACATTTGGCTGTTACTTAGTGCATTATGTTTTTATATATACGTTTAAGATAGCAATCTTAAAGGGAAGAATGGATCATAATAATAGCTTCATGATCTTTATGGTGATAGTTTTAGGGTCGGCGATTATGAGTATGGTAGTAACCAGTCTAGCCTGTAAATCTAAACTATTAGCATATGTATTTGGTGTAAAATAGTTGTTCTATTTTTCTTTCTTGTTCTTAATCTGACTTAGCTGTTGACTAAAATTAGAGGTAGATTTGGATAGCTTAATATCAATTTCAGAGATACGGTTATTTAGAGTATTATATCGCCGATAATTAGGGCTATGTTTTTTATATATTGATTTAAGTCGATCTTTTATCTTTATAACTAAGCTTCGGCTTGGTATTAGCTGCTTTATTCTTGGATAGATACTATCGTCCTGCTTATCTAAGTACCATTTATATTTATCTAAGAAGTGTCTGACCATAAAATAAAGATCATTGTAATCCTGGCTACGACCATATTTCTTACTAAGGCTAAACATGGCACAAAACTCATTTATAAAATAGTCAACTTTACCATCAATGAGGTTATATTTAATTATATAGTCGTCAAATAACCATAGGCATACTCTCATATGATCTAGAGCTCGATTGTAACCGCTAAAGGTGCTAACCATAATACTGTTAGACCTTCTAACGTAATTGTATAACTTCTCATCAACGAAATAGATACTCTTAGCCAATAGCATGTACGACTTAGTGAAGTAATAGTCTTCGTAGAGTAGACCTTCCGGGAAATGGAGATCGTATTTTTTAATGAATGACTGTCGGAAGATCTTATTACAAGCAGATACATCGGTCATTTCTAGAACGTCCTTGGTAATATCATGTTTACCGATAAACTTTAGATCGTAGTATAGTCTGTCATTGCGATACTTATCGTAACCGCTGGAATATGACATCTTAATACCGCATATCGCTAGGTCAGTATTATTTTGGTTAATCGCCTCATACATCTTTTGGCATATTTTTGGTTCATAATAGTCATCACTATCGCAAAACATGACATATTTAGCATGGGAGGAATGCATGCCGTAATTACGAGCTCCAGCCAGTCCTCGATTAGACTCATGGATGATAGTGATACGTGGATCAGACTTCCAATATTTTTCTATCAGTTCAATTGACCGATCTTGACAACCGTCATCCACGCAGATAATCTCTATTTCTTCCATTGTTTGGTTAATTATTGAGTCAATACATTTCTCAATATAGTCTTCGACATTATATACCGGTATAACTACGGAAACTTTGGCTTTTGCTCGAGCTTTTAAGCGTCTAGTGTACATCTTAGGGTTGTCAATTATTTCGTTGAGTATTCTGGTGTCAGTTTCATCTATTAAGTACCAGTTTATATTTTTCTTAGCCCGGTCTTCCTTGAACTCATTTGATATAACCGGGAGAAACTGGAAAGCTAGCTCTAGTGATAATCGTTTTAGATTCCATTTATATTTACTAAACTTTGCAAAGTTGACTATTTTGCGTACTTTTAGGGTATCCATTTGATGGTCAATGATATATTGGTCAATACTGCGTTGTTCGTCGACAACACACATGACCTTCCCCGGGTTATTCACTGATGACTTCTCATTGTCTTGACGATAATGAAGAAAAGCTTGATCGGTTAAAGTGACTCGGTCAGCCATAAGTATGGTTTTGAAGGCGAAACCGGTATCCTGATAAGAAGCTCCCGGACTAGGGAGAAACTGGATATCGTTGTTACGCAGGAAATCAGCTCGATAAATAGCTGACCAGATGCTAGGTGGCACGTAAAACAAGCTATGATAGTCATTGCGAGGACAAACGGTTTTACCGTTCATATTTTCAGGTATAATATTGCTAATTACATTATGGTCGTGGACAACTCTAGATAGTTCATTGCTCCATATTTCACCAATACTAGTATCCCATAAGCTACTTTGTTCGGTTAAGTCGGTAAAATAATAGTAAAAGTTACTCTTTACTATGTCGGGGTAGTCATTTTCTTGGGCAATATTATATAGCTTCTGAAACATATCCTGTTCTGCAAAATCATCAGATTCGACGATACCTATATATTTGCCACGAGCTTTCTTTATGCCGAGATTCATAGTGTCGCCATAGCCCGAGTTCTCTTTACTTATGATAACTATACGGGTATCGTTCTTAGCATATCGTTTAATTATCGACAAAGAGTTGTCGGTTGATCCATCATCAAGACAGATGATTTCAATATCCTTCATAGTTTGATTAGTTAAGCTGACTAAACATTCATCAAGATATTTTTCAACATTACAAATGGGTACCAGAATTGATATTTTAGGTGATGTTCTACTCATATTGACTATACTACCATACTATGTTGAGCTTAGTGATATAATTGAGGCGATGTAGTCAGTCATGAGTGAGGAGATATGAGGAAATGAGCAAGAAGAGTAGTGATATTAAGATCCTGATTGCCTGCCATAAGCCGAGTGAGTTACCTAAAAATAACTTATTCCTGCCTATTAGAGTTGGAGCGGAGGAGGCTAAGGATGATCTTGGTCTCCAGCGAGACGACGATGGTGAGGATAATATATCCCATAAGAACTCAGGCTACTGTGAGTTAACAGCTATTTACTGGGCATGGAAAAACCTTGAAGCAGATTATTATGGTTTATTTCATTATCGGCGCTATTACTCTTTTAGTAGCCGACGATATCCGGTTAGTGATGATGGTCACATGATGGTACGAGCTAGATTATTATCTCCCGAAGTATACGATAAGTTTGGTCTAACAGATGAAGATCAAATGCGACGGATAATTGAAGCTAACGACCTAATAGTTCACGAGTCTAGACCGGTCAAGGATTTACCAACACCGATGGGATTAGCGGGAAAGTCAGTCAGAGAGCACTATATCTACCACGATGGCACTATAGTACGGAATAGTGATATTGAACTAATGACGAATATTGTCGGGAATAAATATCCAACGATATATCCATATTATCAAAAGTACCTCGATGGTAATTTCTTTCTTGGCTACAACATGTTTATCATGAAGAAGCAGTTCTTTACAAAAATGTGTCAGTTTGAGTTTGATGTATTAGAGGAAGTGGAGAAGACTCTTGGTAAAGGTCTAAATCAGCGTAGTCTAAATGCTAACAGGGTGTACGGGTACTTAGCAGAGATCCTAACCAGTGTCTATATTTATTATTTACGACAGACTATTCCCGGCTTGAAAGTAAAAGAGCTGCAGATGATTTATGCTCTCAAGACTGATCCTGTCAGTCGGTATGACATAGAGCCGTTAAATGACCAATCTATACCAGTTGTTTTTGATTTGATGGCTTATCCTATTTCTAATGTAGATTATTATTTCCAAGCAGTTCTAGCACAGTTTATTGATAATTGTAGTAGCAAGCGAAAATACGATGTTATAGTCGCTCATAGTGGCACATTATCTGAGTTATGTATGTCGGAGTACTTGAAGTGTGTTCCTAATAATATAAACTTAAGATTCTTGGACTACTCCAATAGCCTAGATCAATTATGCGAACTCAAAAGAATTGACAATATCAGTCTTAAATTAACTCTACCATGGGTGCTTAAGCATTATGATCGAATAATTTATTTGAGCTGGCACTCATGGGTAAAAGGAGATGTGAACGACTTATGGAGTCTAAGAACTAAAGATAATGAAGTAGCTGCTTGCCAAAATATGTTTACGATAGGGCGACTTGTAGAAGTTAATTGTGATAAGCGGATCCCCAGAATAAAGTCGCTGACAGATAAACTAAAACTAGATGTGACAAAGTACTTTGATACTAATGTTATGCTAATTGATTTAGCGCAAATAAGACAACGGCATTCTCTGGATGATGTTATTTCTAAGTATAATAGTCTACACCAAGAGTTTAGTAGCGAAGATATATTTAACTACTTATATGGTAAAGTCGAGTTAATCGGACAACAATGGAATTACCAGATACCTACCGGTAATACAGTTAACCATATTGGTAATTTCTTCACTCCGATTAAATTGTATCAAGAATGGAATAGTACTAAAACATCATATAAGATTGGTCAATTCGTTCCGCAGTCCATTGTCAATGGTAAAACTATGTTTATGCTTGATTTTTATAAAGTAATGTCAAGCTGTAGTCTGTGGATGTTGCTTGTGATAAGTCGTAAAGATACATCTCAAAGAGCTGGAAGAAGCGTTTCGTTACGAGATCGAATTGCTCCGGTCGGCTCATTACGGCGCACTCTTATCAGGACTTTATTGCCGAGTGGTAGTCGTTTGCGCACTATGGGTGGCAAAATATATCGAAGAGTACGATCCTGAACTTAGTCTACCTCTTAGTAAAGTGACTTCCAGTGTAATTAGAGAAAGTTATTACCCCATGCTCGTATTCTTGATGCCAGGTCTGATTACCATCATAGTATTCTGAGCTGGTCGGATATCCTGCCTGACCGCCTTGGTAGCCCATTCTAGCCCAACGCTCTCTAATACCGCCTTTAGACTCCCAGAAACCAAGCTTTGCTGTACCGACTATAGCGCCATGCTCATAATTCTGCCACCAACCTCGACCATCCCAAACTTCCGGTCCGGTGGGATAACCCATAGCGCCACCCTGCCAGCCTAATTTAGCCCAACGTTCTCTGATACCGCCTTTGGATTCCCAAAAGCCGGTCTTGGTTGTACCGACTATAGCGCCATGCTCATAATTCTGCCACCAACCTCGACCATCCCAAACTTCCGGTCCGGTGGGATAACCCATAGCGCCACCCTGCCAGCCTAATTTAGCCCAACGTTCTCTGATACCGCCTTTGGATTCCCATGCTCCGGTACTACTATGCCAGATGATGGCACCTCGCTGAAAGCTCTGCCAGCAAGTATCTTTATTGGGGCAATACTCAGAGCTGGTCGGTTGACCAAGCCCCCCCGATATCTTATCGTAACGCTCTCTAATAGCTCCTTTGATTACATAATTATGAGTATCACCGAACCAGTTAGTAAACATGTTATAGAAATTACGATTACCGTAAGTGCTACAAGCGTCACCTAGCCCCGTCACAGCATTAAGTGAAGCCTGGTTCGGTACATAAGGAGTGTAGCGATAAAGTGCAGAAGTAGCCCGATTAGCGATATAGATTCGTTTGGTACCACAGGATTGGCGGGGGTGGTAGTAGATATCTCTGGTGGTATAAGCCGGATAGTTGCTCCAGCCACCATCAAGGACTTCTCGGAAGAATGCGGCCGCCGAACGTACCTGATTAATAAAACCGGCATGTTCAGGACGGCATCCCTTACCATCATCGGGGCAAGCAAAGCCGGTAGCATGGTCGTATTCCAGATTACTCGGATAAGTATCGCTTACTAAACGCTGTTCTTTTTCTAGTATCACTATTAGAACTTGAGGATTAATGTTGTAGTCTTGGGCAGCTTGCCAAATGATATGCGAAGTAGTTTGTTTATTGAATGATTCGTCTGCCATGCAAACAAAATGACCATCTTTAATATTGTAGTGATACCCAGGGACTTTCTTGTTAAGATTACGATCATTGCAGGGGTTTTTACTATGGAGAAAGTTCCAGATATCCTTCTCAGACATAGAGTGTTTGTTGCTCATTACGGAATCACTCATAATATCGCCGTCTTTCCAGCCGGCTAAGTATGCTTGAGTGTTATGAATAGGGTGGAGTAATTGGTACAGGCTGAAACCGCCAATGGCTAAACCTAGCACCAGTAATACTCCGACCATATATAGAAATGATCGTCGATGAGTGATATGAAAGGTAGTGGTCGTCATAGATTTGCCTCACCGGTCAATGTGCCATTTCTACCACTACCGTTAGCTACTATTTTAATAATCCAATGACCTCTAATTTGACCTAATTTACTCACCGGGATATCCCAGCCGTAACAAGTAGAAGTCTGAGGATTGGCAATTAGTTTAGCTCGCTCTTGATAGACCTGCCCGGCCGGACCGGTCAGAGTTAGATCGCAAGTGCCATTTGGGTCATTTATTAATTGATTGATAGTTGCTCTGACCAACATGGTTTCCCTGACGGGTGTAGCGATGTCAACACTACCGGTTAACGTGGGGTTATTCTGAACACTGCCGCCTTCGTAGCGTTTCGGTGCTTTATTAGTACTTTGGTTAGCTGAATCATTAGATTGATTAGTGTTATTAGTGTTGGTTACGTTAGTATCCTTGTCATTAGTGGCCGTCTTTACTTTATTGTTCTCATTCTTTTGCTTGGATTTCTTGGATTGTGTGGATTGTTGTTTTTTGACGGCACCATTGCTATTAATGCCGGCGTAAGCAATACCGCCGGCAATCAAAATCAGAATAATCAGCACGGATATAACGATTTTTGTGTTTGTTCCTTTGCGAATTCGCATATCTTTCTCCTTTTATTATGCTTATATTAGCATATGGGTTATTTATAGGCAATTACACTATGGTAGAATCAGATAAGATGGAAAGCTACAGTGAACCGAGGGTAGCCTTAGTCTGCGATTGGTTGACGGAGATCGGCGGGGCAGAACAAGTGCTCTTGGAATTAACTAAGATTTTTCCTGAGGCACCGATCTATACTTCGCAGTATCGTCCTCGTTTAGCTACTAAGTTTCAAGGCAAACGAGTGATTACGGGCTGGTTAAATATTCTACCTAGAGCTCTACGTAAATTCATCGCTCCTTTGCGGGCGCACTATTTTAGTCACTTACGTCTGACTGGCTATGATATCGTTATCTCAGTCTGTAACGCTGAATGTAAAGGTATCAAGGTGGCGAGCGGTACTCGTCATATTGCCTATCTGCAGGGTCCGCCGACCCAGTATTACTGGGGTATGTATGATCAATATATCGCTAACCCCGGCTTCGGTAAGCTGAATTGGCTAGCTCGTTTCGGGCTAAGGATACTAGTCAAGCCGATGCGTCGCTCGGACTGGCGAGCGGCTCAGCGCCCCGATACTTTGCTGGCTAATTCACACTACGTGGCGGATGAGATCAAGCGTTACTATGGTAGATCCAGCCAAGTGTTGTTTCCTCTAGCCCAAGTAGACCAGATCAAGCTGGTCAGTCAACAAGTAAAAGCGAAGGATATTCGTCAGATCCGCCAAGAGCTATTTAAGGGGGGAGACTTCTATGTCGTAGCCGGTCGGCAGGTGAACTGGAAGAGATTTGACTTAGCTATCCGGGCTTGCCTGGAAACCGGAGAGAACTTGCTAGTGATCGGTAGTGGACCGGAACACAATTCACTGGTGAAACTAGCGGGGGGTAGCTCGCAGATCAAGTTCCTACCTAAGTATGATGGGGTGGGAGAGATAGTTAAATATTATCGGTCAGCTAAGGGACTAATTTTTCCTAGCCTAGAGCCTTTCGGTATCGTACCGGTCGAAGCGTTGGCAAGCGGGTTACCGGTACTGGCATTCCGGCGTGGCGGATCGGCTGATATCATCAGAGAAGAAGTAAATGGACTATTTTTCCCAGAACAAACGGTTGATAGTTTGGCGGAAGGAATAAAAAGATTTAACGTCGCACAATTTAAGAAAGCACAAGTGATTAAATCAGCTGAACGCTTTTCGGCAGATCATTTTCAGAAGAATATTAAACAGATAATAGAGCAATGACTGGTAAATCAAAGCTAGTTCTAACTAAATTAAAGACGTTTTGGCGACTGTCACTACTGGAACGGCTCTGGCTCATGGCGCCAATTATGATTTGGTTTTCTTATTTACCACGAATCAGTTTGGCGGAAGATGGCACGATGAACTACGAGCTGTCGCTGACTCTGATCTATGTTGTGATATTAGCAATTGTCGGGTTGCCGAGAGTTTGGCATCGCTGGTCGGAGCTGAGGCAGTTGGGGCTGGTCCGGCTGGTTAGCGCCTTTGTTGGCTGGTCAGGTTTGTGCGTAATCTGGTCGGACAATCGCACTAGAGGTTTACTGACTTTTGCCGTGTATGTCGTGCTGTATTTGGTCTTCTTGGCATTGGTGGCTGAGCGTCGTCTACTGTGTCGGCTATTACCAAAGCTGGTGAGAGTAGCTATCCGGGTGACGGCTTCGGCTTGTCTCTTGGCGATCATCCAGATAATCTTAGGAACATTTGTTGTCGCTGATCGCCATATCTTCGGGTTGTGTGCCGGCTGTGTGGCGGGACAGTTTGGCTTCATCAGACCAAATCTACTGGCGATCGAGCCGCAGTTCTTAGGCAGCTTGCTGTTGGCGCCACTTCTCTATATTACTTATCTAACCTTACAGGGGAAGCATAGCTATGCTAAACAACCGTTGCTGCTAGTACTGATGTTAACCACTTTATGGCTAACATTATCCCGAGGGGCAATCTATGCCTATCTGGCTAGCTTGGTAGTGATGATTTTGTTAGTCAGAAAGTGGCGTCGTCAGCTGGCAGTAGTAGGGCTGGTCGCCTTATCTCTAGTGGTCTGCCTGGTCTGTCAAGGTACTCTAGCTAGTGCTAATCCACGGATCGACAGTAGCTTTACTCAGGCGGTATCGACCAGTCTGAACCATCTATCTATGGGAATCATCCGGCTTCCCTATCAGCGGAAATCGCCGACTTCCCTACCGTCGATTCCTCGAGAGCACGATAAACAGCCGGCTTATCATGGCTATGTTGCTGAGTCGACTAACGTGCGACTAAGTCTGACGAAGACTGCTCTGGTTGCTTGGCGGTCTAATCGGCTCGGTCAGCAACTCTTTGGCACCGGACTGGGCTCAGCCGGGATAGTCCTAGCTCGGCAGACGGGAAGTCAGTACCAAAAGGAGATAGTCCAAAATGAGTTTGTCGAAGTCTTGTTAGAGCGGGGACTGGTCGGTCTAGCTCTACTAGGCGGGCTGGTAGTGCTATACGGGAGATTATGCTTTCAGCGACGAGATTATTTAGCGCTAGTTATCTTGGTTGCTTACCTGGCGCAGTGGTGCTTCTTTAGCGGGCTACCTAATGCCCTGCATATCTATCTAGTGCTGGCGCTGCTAAGCGCTAAGCTGCTAGACGGCGCCCCGGCTGGTAAAAACTTGCCGGACGGTCTTGAATAAAATCTGGATATCCAGTCCGAAGCTCCAATTCTGTACGTAATAAATATCCAGCTTCCGTCGTTGCTCCCAAGGTAAATCTCGTCGACCGGATATCTGAGCTAATCCGGTGATGCCGGACTTTACATTGAGGATCTTGTGCTTCTGCTCGTATCTGTTTAGCTCCTGGGGGATCAAGGCTCGGGGTCCAACCAATGATATATCACCCTTCAGCACATTGAAGAGCTGAGGCAATTCGTCTAGAGAAAAACGACGTAGGTAGCGACCGATCGGGGTAACTCTAGGGTCGTCATCAAGGAAGTCACCATTAGCTCGATATTTATCGATTAGCTCGGGCTTCCCCATTCGCTTGAAGGCCTGCTCGGGAGTGGTGCCGTCATACTTGGCGTACTGAGTCCGGAACTTATAGAGAGTGAAAAGCTGGTCGCCTCTAGTTAACCTCACCTGATGAAAGATAGCACTAACCTTGTGGTCAGTTAGCTTCTCGGCGATGAAGACTAAGAGAAAAACCGGTGACAAGATGATGATGGCGAAGAAGCTGGCGACGATATCAAATAGTCGCTTAATGATACGCCCCCAACCGATCAGACGAGTAGGCTCGACGATCATGACCGGGATATCACCCATAAATAACTCAGTCTCCAAGTGGTCTGATAAGTCGTTGACATCACTGGGGACGAACATAAAGTCGATGTAGTGCTTCTGAGCAAAAGCCAGAATCTTACTGTCAACCTTGGGCTTCTCGGTAGTAGTGACCTGGATAATGATATTGGGCAGGAAGTTGGCTACCGCTTCGTCGAAAGTCTTGTAATTAGTCCACTTTAATCGTCCATCACCGACTACGCCTTGCAGGTGATAGCTGCTACCCGGTCGCTTAATATCTCTTACCAGTAATTTAGCTGTTTCATTGTCGCCAACGATTAAGACATTAGGTAACCCAATGTTGCTGCGGTTGCGTAGATAGCGTCCCAAGTAGAGCAATCCCCGCACTATCCCCAAGAGGACGATGGATATCGCTAGGCCATAGAGAGGGACTTTCTTAGCCGGGAAGACATGCTCAGCATAAAAATAGTCGATGAAGACCATGAAGATCATAGCTAAGAATGCTCCCAGTAACAGGCGCCCAACGGTTGAGCTGGCGGTACGACGTTGGCTAGTCTGATAGAGGCCGATCACGCTGAAAATTATGATGATAAAAGGAACTAATAGAAGGAGAGATTGGAGATAAGTGTTAGCAGGAATGGAGTTGTGAATGGGCGTGCCACTGATCTTAACTCGGAGGATAAAAGCGATACTATAGGCGCTGACTACAGCTAAGGCATCGCCGATCATAAGTAAGATAGTGAAGACAAATGACGATCTGCCTCTCATACCTATACATCATACCACATATAGCGTTGCACTAGTGGTGACTAGTTTGCTAAAATGCTAGAGTTAAGTATGGTAAAGCGAGTTAAGTCTATCGACGGGTTCGTGGTACGACCTCGACCGATTAGTCAGCCGGTCAAGAAGCCGATTTCTAAGGCCTCTACTACTGGTGTTGCTACCCCTCGTCGGGTGCCTAATCGTCGTCCGGTGATGACACCGGAAGATAAGTTACTGAGTGATATTGAGGACTCTCTGTCGCAAATTGGCGACTTGGACCTTACTGACGAGACGCCGGCACATCCGACTAGACGTCGTCAGCGTCAAATGCCGGATCAGCCCAAGCTTAAGCCGAAGCGTCACTTATCCAAGGGCAAAATAATCAAGAGAATCATTATCATTATCATCGTTGTCCTCTTGGGGATAGCCGGTTACTTAGGGGTGAAAGCACTGCTGGCCAGCGGTAAGATCTTTAAGGGCAATCCCCTAGCCATCTTTACCAATAAAGCTCGCTTAGCGGAAGATAAAAACGGCCGAACCAATATCCTGATCTTCGGTACCTCGGGCTACTCGATGAGCGAGAACGCTTGGGACGGAGCTATGCTAACCGATTCGATCATGCTGGTATCCATCGACCAAGACAAGAATAACGCCTATATGATCAGCCTACCCCGAGACCTATATGTCAAGTATAAATGCCCGGCTCTCGGTCGTACCTCAGGTAAACTGAACGAGGTCTTTTACTGTGCCTATACTAAGAATAAGGATGAGAAAGCCGGGGCGCAGGCACTGATGAGTAAGGTCAGTGAGATCTTAGGACTGAACGTCCACTACTATATGCATGCCGACTGGACGGCGCTAGTTCAGTCAGTTAATGCGGTTGGCGGAGTAGATGTCAAGATTGAGAGTACTGACCGACGAGGTATCTATGACTCGGGGACGAAGCTACGTTTTGCTAATGGTGAGATTGCTCATCTAGACGGTGAAAAAGCTCTGGCTCTGGCTCGAGCCCGCAATCACAATCCGGGTGACTATGGCTTGGCCGGCAGCAACTATGACCGAGAAAAGAATCAACAAAAGATCCTAGCCGCCTTACAACAGAAGGCTCTGGCGGTGGGGACGATCCTTAATCCCACCTCAGTGAACGGCTTGATTAACAGCATGGGTGACAATCTGATCTCCAGCTTTGACACCAGCCATGTCCAGACACTTATTGGTGTCGCCTCGAAGCTTAAGCTAGCTGAGATCAAACAGCTGCCTTTCGTTGGACGGCAAGATGGTGGTGAGGATCTAATCCAATCTTACTCTAGTGGTGGAGCCTATGTTGGCGAGGTACCGGTGGCTGGTGTATTTGACTACTCGGTGATCCAAGCTTATATCGCTAAGAATCTCAGTAAGAATCCGGTAGTACGGGAGGGCGCAGTGATAGATGTGCTGAACGGCTCGGGACAGGAAGGCTTAGCAGCCGGTAAGGCAGCCGGGCTAAAGACTGATGGCTATACTGTCGGGGTAATCTCTAATGCGCCGACTCTAGCTACACCGACGGTGACGATTTATCAGCTGAATGGTGCCATGGTCAAGACAGCCGAAGCACTCAAGCATAAATATAATGTTGAGCTAGTTCAGGGTGCGCTAGCCGGTTATCATACTAAGTCAGACTTCGTCATCGTTTATGGTGCTGGCTCGGCTACTGCCGGTAGCCGTTAGATTTTACCGGCAGCTAGGTAGTTAATCTTTTTACCTTCGGCCAGATAGCGTTCTTCATAGGTGGTCTTGACGGTAGCATCGCCGGCTATATTATCGCCGTACAGATCATGACTCAGCTGGTCAATCTGCCACTTCTCAGTAGTAAACTGCCGAACTGACCAGTTAAATAAGTTGTCGTTATCGGTCTTCAGCTTGAGTCGACCATTAGGTGCCAGCAGCTGATGATAGCTGAGGAGATGTTGTCGGTTAGTCAAGCGATGCTTGATATTTGATTCTTGTGGCCAGGGGTCAGGGAAGGTTAGCCAGATTATTTGGACCAGCTGATCGGGCAGGAGGCGTCGGAGATTATCGGCATTTGACCAGAGATAAAGGATGTTAGTAAGTTTGAGCTCGTTAGCTAGCTTAGCACCCCGGTAAAGCCGATCACTTTTACGGTCTAGGGCAATGAATTGTCGATCGGGATGGGCTTCGGCAAGCTTAGTCAGAAATAGTCCATCGCCGGCACCAACCTCCAGGGTGACCGGTAGTGAGTTATGTAGGATAGACTGCTTGGCTTCTTGCCACTTGGTCTCACTATAACAATTAGCCAGCCTGGCAAAAGAGGCGAATTTATACAGTTTACGCTTCCTAGTGATGATATAGTTGTCAGGCTCTAGAGAGGGGTCGATATTCATCATCCCTCAAGGTCGGCGATCGAGATATCGGACTTCTGCAGATTAGAGACTAGGCGTTTGCGAAACTCGGCACTAACCTTCCACTGGTAGCCGGGCATGGTAGTGCCGCTGACAGTCACATTGATACCCTCTTTGCCGATCGTACCGAACTCGTCGTAATGCGGAGCGTCGACGATGGCTTTACTCCAGGTGCGATCACGAGCCATGTCCTCCCCTGTCTGATTAACCACTTTGATAATATCGTCAACATTAGTGCCGACATCGACGGCAAAGGTGAAACGAAACTTAGAGTAGCCTAAAGTGCGGTTAATGACCTCAGTGATAGAGCCGTTAGGGACGATGTGAACATTGCCGTCCCGATCCCTCAGAGTAGTCTTACGCAAGGTGATGGAGCGAACCGTCCCTTCGACCGGGATGCTGGGGAAGCCGACCCCGGACAGGCGCACCACATCGTCAACCCGGTACTGATTTTCCAGTACGATCAAGAATCCGGCCAGCATATCTTTAACGACTGCCTGAGCACCAAAGCCGAGTGCCACGCCGATCACTCCGGCTGAGGCGATGACCGGCGCCAGGTTGATCCCCATATCAGTTAAGACGGTGTAGATAGCCGTCAGAATGATCATTAGCTTGATGATAAAAGAGAAGAGATCGGCTAGAGTCTTGGCTCGTTTTTGTCGCTCGATCTTATTTAGATTTGTCTCATATCGCTGTGCCTTAACGAAACGGTTGATGATGGTGTGAGCCAGAGGTCGAGTTGCTTTACATAGTAGGTAAGCGACGACAATTGTCACTAGGATCTGAACCGAGTTTAGATCATTAAACCACTTGATCAAGCTATGCACATAATGAGCGATCATCTCATCCATGGCTATATTGTAGCAGAGATTAGCTAGTTGTCATCCGATCTGACTTGGTTCGGGCTAGGGGTCGGTTTCTTGCGGAAGGGATTATCCAGCTTGGGGTCGAGGAAGTGTGAACCCTCGCCACCGGGCGAAGCTTGTTTCTGCTGGACTGTGGGAGCCTTGACGATGATTCGCTTCGGCTCAATCTTGATAATTTGCTGGCGGTTAATCACCACATTAGCCACTAGGAACCTTTGTAGTAGGGTCGGCTTGACGTAGAGCTGACGAATCATAAAATTAACCGGGTCGACGGTAAAGCTATCTACTTTGCCTATCTTCTGATGATGATCGTCTGATACGGGTAGCCCTGTGAGGAGAAAATTATAATTGATCACTTCCAGCAGGCGTACCATCCCCTCAGGCGACAGGACATTGTCTGACGAATCAACGATGGCGCCGATCTCGCCAAACTCTCGGATATCGTCGGTAAAGACTACGGCCGGCTTGAAATCTACTTTCGGACCACTGACGTAAAAGGCAACGATCCGTAGATTGCGAGGGTTGATGATCGGGCTATCGAGGCGGGCTAGGGGCTGCCCGGTCTGCAGACTCATCACCGGTGCCCCGATCAGATGATTAATCCCTACTAGCATACTGGATATATTTTAGCATAAGAGTTATGAAGCGCTTTGCTTCTCATGATACTGCTCAATCGCTCTGTTAATATCGTCATATCTGAAGCCGGCTCTGGCTAGGTAAGCTTTGAGCTTGTTGATATCATCATAGCGATGATACTTCTTAGCGACCAGATTAGCTAGGGCGTCATCATCAGCCATGCCGGCTTCCTCATCTAAGACTTGCTGAATAATCCGGTGACTGATACCTTTATTGACCAGATCTCGCTCGATTCGGCGACGGGAATATTTCTGAGCAGACTGATAGGAACGAGTGAAACAGCTGAATCTAAATATCCAAGAGTAAATGGTAGTAGGTGAGATAGAGCGATTATGATCCAGCTTCAATCTGCCGGCAATCTGCTCAGGGCTCCAATCCTGTTTCAATTTCCTAATGACATACTTAGTTAACCATGTGTCATTATTGCTAATTTTCTCGTCAGTCGATAGTACTCTAAACTGCTGATTAGCCTGATGGCGTCTAGCTTTAGTTAACCTGTCTGCCGTAATGGACATATAGTTACCTTGTCTATTCCGATTGCGCCTGACCTCACGGCTGATAGTCTGCTTTGAGAACTTAATCTCTCCGGCAATTCGACTGATACTCCAGCCCAGCTCCAGGTATACTTCTATCCTGCTTCTGTCACTCATGCTAAGATGTCTAATAGACATTATCTTATGTCCCACCCTTTCTGAAATTAGTTGACTATAGCACTAATTCTACAGGATGGTCCAAAGATAATGTCTATTTTTAACCATGAGCGTCAACTTTTGGATTGGAGGATAAGACGCTGCCTTTGAAAAATATCTTAAACTGAGGTATAATCATATCAATGAATGCGGCAGAGATAAAACATTTTCTGGACAAATCTGGCAATGTTTCTTCTTGGCCTTCTAAAAAAAGTCGGCAGCTATTGGTTTTAGAGTATTTGTCGAATTTTTTCGAAAAGGAGAAGTTCTATTCTGAAGCAGAAGTGAACCAAATTCTGAAGAGTCATCACACTTTTTCCGACTGGTCACTTCTCCGTCGCGAATTAGTGGAAAATGGTTTATTGTCCAGAGATAAGAATGGATATCAATATCGGAGAAACAAATGAAAGAAAAAATCTTTCTATATAATCCGAATCACTCCGAGCATCCAGGATACTGGGATGAGCAGGAAAAGCCATGGGATACTCCAGAAAGAGTCTTTCGAATAGTTGAAGAATTGCTTATTGATAATGCGGATAGTAGGAACTGGAATATTGTTACTGAATTACACCCAGAAACATTATTAGCAATCGAGGACGTACATAGTGAAGATATGATAAGGGCAATAGGCGAAGCCTCGAAAGAAGCAAACAATTATATTCCCAGTACAACTGAATTTGATATAGATAAGGATATCGGAACATCCGATATATATCCTGGCACTTTTGAAGAATCTTTGCTATCTGCAGAATGTGCACTACTAGGTCTAGATGAGTTGCTTGATTATAATACCAGGCTAGCCATAGCAATTAACCGTCCACCTGGACATCATGCTGGAAAGAATTTTTATCACGGGTTTTGTTATTTTAATAACGCAGCGATCGTTGCCAACCAGATCTCCAGAATTAGAAAGAAAAGCGCCATTATAGATTTTGATATTCATCATGGGGATGGAACCCAGGATATAGTAAAAGGCAGAGACAATATAATGTATAATTCGCTGCATGCCGATCCTGGCGTAGTTATGCCACATACTGGATTCCCAGAAGATCATAATTTATATGAAAATATCAATAATTATCCTCTACCAATTGGGATATCAGGATCAGATTATCTCGCTACCTTTGAAAAAATGCTAGAGGGCGTAAAACAGTTTTCGCCTGATTATCTAATTATAGATGCGGGGTTTGATGGCCATATGGACGAGTATCAAGATCTTCCTCCGCTTACCATGCTTCAAAACGATGACTATAAACGCATGGGGCAAATGTTAAAAAAGATAGGCGTACCAACGTTGGTATTGTTGGCCGGTGGATACAATCAGGATGTAACACCGAAGGCATTCAGTTCTTTCATCGATGGTCTTTCCGACAATATTGAACAAGCAGAAATCATAACTAGCGATAAGTTAATTTAAAATGAAAGGAGAAAAATGGTAAGAGAAATGGACATCAAAGATCGGGAAGACATAGATAGGATGCAGTTCGAACTTCAGAAATATTTTTCAGAAATCGATCGAACGCATGAATCACTGCCGTATAAAGATATGGATGATGCCCATCGTTATATGCAGAAAATGCTAGATGACGTCAAAAATATGAACGGTAAGGTTTTCGTTTCGGAAGAAGATGGTCAAGTTGTCGGTTTCATCCAAGGCGTAATAATTGAGCACAGAAAAGGCGATGACGAAATCTATGATTTATCACATAAGCCATCAAAGGATGGCTGGATTGGTCTATTATTTGTGAAGCCGGAATTCAGAGGTAGCGGCGTCGGTCGAGAGCTGCTAGATAAAATGAAAGAGTACTTCAAAACTGAAGAATGTACCAGTATTAGATTGCTAGTTCTATCCGATAACATTCACGCCGTCAATGTCTACGAGAAAAGCGGTTTTCTTCGTCATGATTTAGAAATGGTACTAAAAGTCTAATTTGTAAAGAATGTGGAGCGAAACTTTTTTCTATACAATTTGCAAAAAGCATTCTCGAGAGATTCTTGCAGAGAAATAGCAGAAAAGACTGCGCAAGCAAAATTGACTAATGAAAAAATACGATTAGCCCATGATGAGAACGGAAAACCTTATTTAAAGCATGATAGATGTTGTATAAGCTATTCTCATGCCCACAACTCGCTGTTTGTAGCTTTTTCTAAGGGTTCTATCGGTGTTGATTTTGAGCACGAAGACAGGAGATGCGAACTTGAAAATATGCGGGAGTATGCATTCTCCGGAAAAGATTTAGTGCCAAATGACATTAATCTACTCGCATTATGGTGCCTTAAGGAGGCATCTTTGAAGAAAAAGGGGCTCGGTTTCCTGTTTGCTAACCCGAACGAGTATACACTAGTAGCCGATAATCGGCACTACGAGTTAAAGAAGGGTGACAAAACGATTGATGATGGGTTTTATAGGATAATGAAAGAAGAACAATACGTATTTGCTGTTTGTTCAGCAATAAATATTGACAGTTGTAAAATAATTAAAGAGGACTATAAAAATGTATATTCTAGGATATAGTGGACTAGATGGATATATTGATTTTAAAAAGACTAATATACCGGACTTAAACGATATAGAGAAAAGTGTTGGTCAGGGCATGGACTCGGCTGCTGCCATCATAAAAGACGGGGAGATCATCTGTGCGTGTGCAGAAGAGAGATTTACCGGCAAGAAGCATACTGGCGATTTCCCAGTGAATGCAATAAAGCGATGTTTAGAAGCTGCAAATATAGATATATGTGACGTAGATGTTGTAGCGCATGGCTTTAACTATGAACCATACGATGCAATTTATGGCTTAAATGATTATTCAAGAGAATTGTATGAAAAAATTCTTTCCGATAATTCTCAGATAGCGTTATTTAAAAAGCATTTTAAGGTTGACATAAGCAAGAAATACACTTCTATCGCACATCACGATTGCCACGCCGCTTATGCATACCTTACTTCTGGGTTTAAAGGACGGACGCTTGTTGTAGTAGCCGACGGACTAGGTGAAGCTGATAGTATATCAATCTATGTCGGCGAAAATGGAATACTCAAAAAACTTCATAGTTATGGTCCAGAAAGCTCAATTGGTATGTTGTATGCTGCTACAACTGAGTTCCTTGGTTTCTATCCGAATTCAGACGAATACAAAATTATGGGTCTTGCGGCATTCGGAGACGCCGAAAAGTACAAAGACTTTATCGATGATGTTGCCACTATTAATGATGGAAATATAAAAATAAAAATGTTATTTCCCGATCAAATAACAACTCTGTATGATAGAGAGACATATAGAAACTTAAAAAACTATATGGGTAAAAATTTGTTCAAGGAACGAGATTCGAAGGATGATCTCACGATTGAACATATGAATTTAGCAGCAACACTACAGCAAAAGACCAATGAATTGATGTTGAACTTGGTTAAATATTGGCAAGAGCAAACCGGAGCTCAACAATTATGCTTATCTGGCGGCGTGGCACTTAATTGTGTTACGAATTCTTACATAGCCTCCAATGATATATTTAAGAAAATTTATGTTCCACCTGCATCTGCTGATGACGGGACATCATTAGGCGCATGTATGAGTATTCTTATCAAAAATGGTAAACTGCTAAACGGAGAATATTGCCCCGGCATGCCATTTTATGGGCCGGAAATCCTTTATTCCGGGAAGAAAGTGGATGGCGCAAAAATAACCAGGGTGTCAAATGAAGAGCTGATAAATAAAGTTGGCGGAGATTTGCTCAATAAGAAAATAGTCGCTTGGGCTAGAGGGAAGATGGAGTTTGGACCAAGGGCGCTTGGCCACAGATCCATCTTAGCCGATCCTAGAGACATAAAGACAAAAGAGAGACTTAATAAAATTACAAAAGAACGAGAAATGTTTAGGCCATTTGCACCAATGGTAAAACTGGGGTTGGCTGATAAATTTTTCAAAACCGTGAGATCCTGCAATTATAATCATATGTTGATAAATGCCGCGGTCAGGGATGAATATAAAGACAGACTCCAGGCCGTAATCCACATTGATGGAACCTCTCGCATCCAAACAGTATCAAAAGATGACTTACCTGATATATGGAACCTGTTAGATTATATGGAAATTAATACTGGCATCCCGGTGGTGCTGAATACTTCCTTCAATCTGAAAGGTGAACCAATTGTTTGTTTCGAGGAAGACGCTATCAGATCCTTTATTAACTCAGATATCGACTGTATGGTGATTAACGATTATTATTTTGAAAAAATAAAATGAGTTTGTACGGGAATTTTTCAAGAATTGTAAATAAATATCCAGATAGTCACGCTATCGAGATGTTTGATGGACGGATAATTTACTATCGCGAATTTAAAGAAGATATAGATTCTTTTATAAATTACATAACATCTGAACTTGGCGACGAAAAGTTTATAGGTATAATTGATGACCAAAATTATCTGGCCGTGGTCGGGATTGTCGCCACAATACTTGCTGGTAAAAATATAATATTAGTAGACCCACGGATAGAACAGAAAAGAATTTCTGATTTGTTATCAAAATATACACGATTTTATTTTTCTGAATTATATAAGAACATAGATAACCTTGAATTGATTGAATATGTCAAAGCAAAAAACTTCCGTAAGCGACTAAATAAAAAGAAGCTTTCCGATGATGGCGGATATGTTATTTTCACTTCTGGCTCAACCGGTGAACCAAAGGCTGTTTCTGTTAGCTCGCATTCACTCGAAAAGTTAGCTAAAGTATTGATTAAAAAATACTACGTGAACCATACTTCTAATGTTGTTCAGTTTGCTTATTATGGATTTGACTCATCGCTAGCGGAAATTTGGATGGCGCTATTAAGTGGATCTACGCTATTGATACCCGGAAAAGAATTAAGACAAAATGCCTATAAGTGTCTACAAAATTTATCTAGATACGAAAATAATATCATCACACTCCCGCCTAGCTTTGCAAAAGCCCTTGATGATCGTGTTTTAAGCCATGTCAATACTCTAGTTTTAGCTGGTGAAGAATGCCCTGCAACACTAGCTAATCGTTGCCGAAAGATAGTAAAGCACCTGATCAATGCGTATGGTCCAACTGAATCGATTATTTGTGCCACAACTTACGAAATAAAAGAAGAACAAAAGGACAGGGTTCCGATAGGTTTTCCTGTCGACGGTGTCAAAATAAGACTATCAAAAAATAACGAACTTTTAATTAATAGCAAGCAGTTGTTTGATGGATATTTGGGCTCCAAAACTGATAACTGCATAAAAATACATGGTAAGCGCTGGTTTAACTCTGGCGATTTAGGAAAAATTAGAGATGATGGAACGATTGAATATCTTGGACGAAGAGACAACCAGGTCAAGATTAACGGCCAAAGAATTGAATTAGAGGGTCTGGAAATAGAATTGAGGAAGATTTTTAATGTAGAAGATTTATTTGTTGTATTTAAAAGACATGAAGAAGACCCGGAACTCGTAATCGTATTAGCTAGTAAGTCGGATTATGAACGAATCAGAAAAACGAACGTTTTATCTACATATAAAATGCTACCGTGGAGACTTGTTTTGGTTGACGATATACCATTGAGCTTAAATGGAAAAATCGACAGAAAAAAGTTAGCATCAATGATTAGAAGTAACGCTAATGTTGACTTTAAAAGTTCAGATTTTTCGACCATAAGCAATAAAAAACTCCTGAAGCTCTGGCAAGAAGTATTCGGAGCATTGCCAAAATCTGAAAATACGGGCTTTTTCGCTTCTGGTGGCGATTCGCTAAAAGCACTAAAGCTAGTCAAGGCACTCAATGATGATTTTGGGGCGAGTGTCGATTTAATTGACATAATTCGTGACGACTATTCTCTTGCCGATTTAGCTAAACTAGTGGAGAAAAAGAATGAAAAGTGGCGCATTGAATGATTTTGAAAAGATTTTTTGGATATCTAGTAATACCTTTTGCGACGACAGAGACAACATTGTCATAAAATTACCTTTACCTAGACCAACTGAAAAGAGCGAATTCGATAGGGCTATAAGAAAAGCTGTGCTGTTTTTCCCGAATTTAAATATGCGAGTTATATCGAACAATGCCTCCGAGCCACACTTCAAAGAAAAACCGAAGAATACCAAAAACATTATTGAGGTAGAAGATTCTCAAAGTCTCCATTTACGTTTCGATTTAAGTAGCGGAGAAGCTATAAGATTCTACTACGAAAATGGCAATACGGCGTTTATCGCAACTCATCATATTTATTTTGATGAAGAATCCATGAAAAGCTTCGTGAATGTTGTGTGTGATCTGATAAATAATCGTAAACGCACATTAGGTAGGCCAGATCTAAGGCAGATTGAACCAAGCAATATTAGTAACTCATATTGGAAAGAAATATTAAATAATAATTGCGAGCCATGTTCATTTTTTGCTCCAGAGAAAGCTAATAGTGGAGTTGGCACAATAGATACAACAATAGATGGCGCAGCTATGAGAAGCGTAGAGAAGTTTGTAGCCAGTAATAATACTTCAATGACGGCTATCATAATTTTTACTACTGCTACCATTATAAGAAAAATTCTTTCAGAAGACGATATGATCATTTCCACACCGGTAACATTAAGAAATGGTACCAACGACTCCGAAATTAGATGCGGATGCCGTATTAATGTCCTACCACTACCAGTATCCATCAACCCCTCAGAAGCCATATTAGAGTCATTAAAAAAGACAACTATCGCATTATGGAGCGGCATTGAACATAGAAATTTTTCTTTCAGTAATCTTCTGAAAGAACTAAATATTGATAGGGAGCTTGGCCTCTACAATATAATGGCAGAATTCGTTGACGAAGATAGTAATGAAAATAGCTTCATTACTATCCCAAACAATACGGCAAGACTGGATTTATCTTTGTCGTTGATAAAAAGGGAGAATAATTATTTACTGCATATCGAGTACGATAAGAACAAGGCCCCAGATAATTATGCGGATGCCATATCTGAAGTATTCGAATTGATTTTGAAACAAATAACTAACTTCCCACAAAATAAAATTTCATCCTTGCGTATGTGTTCTGGGGCGGAAGAGAAAAAGGTGGTAGAATTTGGAAAAGGTAAGTCATCAAGCTGCGACACCGATGTTATTGGTAGAATCGTTAGGGTTGCTAAGAAGAGCCCGAACAAGATTGCGGTTATCCATAACGATAGGACAATTACATATAAAAGCTTATTATCGCTGTCCGCTAATATAAAAGAAAATTTACGCAGGCAAAAGGTTAAAAAAGGAACTATAGTTGGCATACACCTAGATAGATCGATTGAATATATTGCAACTCAACTTGCGCTAATCTCTATCGGTGCACCTTTTATTCCGCTCGATATTACGTTGCCAAAAAATAGAGTTAGAGAGATAATACGTGAATCTAATCTTAACTTTATAGTGACTAATTCATCAACAAAAGACAATGGCGTAAAAAGTCTTGATATCGGAGATTTAATAAACGGTAGAAAAAAGACACTAAGAGCAGGGCGCGTTGAAGATAAAGATTTAGCTTATGTGATATTCACATCTGGGTCCACTGGTAAACCAAAAGGAGTTATGATTAATCGTCTAGGATTTGCTAACCACCAAGATATAATGATAGATTATTTAGGCCTTTCTAGTATCAGTGTTGTCGCTCAGTCCGCTCCGATTTCTTTTGACATTTCGGTTTGGCAGTTGATTTGTCCACTTATAGTTGGCGGCGTGATTGACATAATAGACAAAGATATTTTAATTGATCCACAAAAAATACTTGATAAAATTTTCGTGGACAAAATATCGGTCTTAGAAACGGTACCATCATTGATAAATGAATATTTAGACTATGAATCAGCCCAAAACAAAAAAATATTCAATGATGTAAAGGTTATATCTACCGGTGAAGGCATTGCTAAAAAGATTGTGACAAAGTGGAATGAAAGATACCCCAAAAATCCCCTTATAAACGCATATGGTCCAGCAGAAGCATCTGACGATACCCACTTTTTCGAATTATTACCAGAAGCAATAGCCAACAACGAGGATATCCCCATTGGCGCACCTTTGAATAATATTGGGACATTAGTACTAGATTGCGATGGGCAAATCTGCCCACCTAAAATTGTTGGTGAAATATGTATTTATGGAATATCTTTGGCTAATGGGTATATAAACAATGTAGCTAAAACCGCAGAGTCATTTAGATATGCTCCTTACGTCGAGGAAAATATATATGCGACTGGTGATTACGGGCGATGGATTGAATATGGTATATTGGGCTACAATGGGCGCCGCGATAATCAGATAAAAATACGAGGACAACGAGCAGAATTGGGCGAAATAGAAGAAAAGATTAGGCGAATTTTAAATCTTGAAAAGGTTTCCGTCATTCTTCATGATTTTGGTAATAATAAGAGGCTAGTTTGTTTTATCGAATCCCCAGACTATATAGACGCCGAAGGGTTGAAGAAGCGCTTATCTAAAGCGTTACCGTGCTACATGGTGCCGTGGAGCATAACGGTAATAGACCGCCTACCAACCAACAATAATGGAAAGCTAGACAGAAAAAGACTAGAAGGTCTTTGCGAAGAGTTGAATACGACAAGCGTCGAGAAAGACGAGCGCGGTACAAATGAGACTATAAAAGAAATTTGCGATGTCTGGGGGAGACTTTTGGGTCGCAAAGCCGAAAAAGAATCAGATTTTTTTGAACTTGGCGGAGATTCTCTGTTGTGCCTGACCGTTTCTAACGAATTAAATAGACGAAGTATCCATGTCAAGCCAAAGGATATAATTATTGGTAGAACACCAGTAGAAATCGCAAAATCATTAAATAGTAATGTGAATATATGCTACGTGAGTCATACTGAATTACCGAAATATTCAGAGATACAAAAGATGTATTTAAAACTATCTGGTGAATATAAGAATAGCGCCGAAATTCAAGCCGGTGTGTATTCAGATGAACGGTTAAATAATGAAAATGTTTTTGCTTTATTAAGAGCAGTTCAACGTTCAATGTCATTCCTTAAAATTAATTTTCCAAACAACATCGTGTCTCTATTAAATGAATCTGATATTGATAAAGTATTGGAAAAGAATAGAAAGTTGTTGAGTTTAGGTAGGCTAAATGCGATAGCCGTACCCTTTTCGTATAACGATACCGTAAAAGTTTTATTTATAATTCATCATTTCTACTTTGATATTTATTCGTGGGAAATATTATGTAATGTATTGAACGACGCTTTAGAAGGTAAAATTAATTCTATTAACATTCAAGATGAAAAGGGTCTAAAAATAGCGCTTTTAAACGAGCCTCATAAAAAAATAAAATTTAGAGTGACTAATTCAAATAAGTGTGCAAAAACAAAAAAGAACAACCTTAAAGTTTACCAGCACTTAAGTGACCTCGAACATCTCAAAAAACAAATTTTATCCTTACTCTATGATGCGAAGGTTATTTCTAGTGACAATATCATCATTCTAAACGAAAAATCTATTAGAAATGAAAACATAAATACTATGAATTCAATTGGGTGGGGTACTTATTACGAGCCACAGGGCTTCCATTATAAAACTTCCAAATTCTATGAAACAAACGAAACGTGCAATGTGGAAATATCAGATGATAAACCTCTGATCGTTTTTAATATAGTTGCAGGAAATCAGCTCACAAGTAAAAATCTGAGCGTTATAGCCACCAATATACAACGATCAGTACCGTTTATTGAAATCGATATTGTTATCGGGCAAGAATACTCAACGATTTCCGTACAAGATAATATTGGGATTACAAAGAATATTTTTACTAAGATCCATTCTATTCTTGGTGGGGACGGTGACGCATTCGCTACGCCAGCTCAGAGGGGTTTTCTTATAGGGAGTGATTTTGGAAAAAATAATTTATATAGGGAACAAATCGCCATAAAAGTACCTATGATCGAAAGAGGAAATATCGAAAAACGCATAGTCGAAATTACACAGAAGGCAAAGACATTGAGAACAATATTCTATGAAAAGGATAGAGAGATTTTTCAGAAAGATTCCCGCATCCAGTCGCCGATAATAATTAGTGATAGTTGTTTAGAATCGGAGATCGAAGAAAGATTTATGAATGAACGCAGACTTATCCCCGATCTACGGAAAATCCCGCCAATTAGATATTTATTCGTTGACGCTATAGATAGTCTTTATCTATGTATTAGCTATAATCATGTATTGTTGGATGGGGATAGTATATTTTTCTTGTTAGACTTTATTACTGGTAATCGGAAACTAGCTAGTAATTTGCATGCGTTTTCACCCAAAACACAGAATCAAAAAGAGGCCGTTTCTTACTGGAAAAAAGAAATTAGAAATACAAACCACGACGATTTTCGCATTTTCAAAACATTGCGAAAGACTAAATACACTAAAGAGCAGAGGGTATTAGACAAAGATCGTATACAATCAATATATAGTCTCGCAAGAAAATATCAGACTACACCAGCAGCAATAGTGCAGAGTATCTTTAATTGCTGGGCACTTCAATATTTTAATAAAGATAATATCGGATATGGCTTCGTTTATAATATTAGAAATAGCGACATCGATATTGATAATATGGGGCCGTCAACTAATACCGTGCCGTATGTGTCGAATAAAAAAGAATTTGAAGATAATATTGTAGCTACAACCGCAAAGAACCAGGAGCAAGATAGATTTAAGGACTACCCGCTTAAGGACATCTTGTCGCTTTCTCGCAAGAACCTTATAACATTCGACATTTTATTAACTATTACGACGCGCAACTTAAATGCTCAAAAATATAATATTGCATATACTCATGAAGAGACTGGATTTCCTCTTGCAATTGATTTTGATTTTTCAGACAGCAAATTAATTGTGACAATGGTAACAAGTGTTGGGATGAAAACTGGCGATATAATTAATTCCCTCATCGATTTTACAGATGCAATATTGGGTGGGCGAGACTCAACGAAAAAAACTACATATATAGAAGATACGAATAAAAGCAGGGTATTCTCGGATGTCCAGAATTTGAAAAAAATAATTTCCAAAGTAGTTTCGACAAATACCGATAACATTGACCTTAATCGATCTTTCATAGAAAATGGCGGTGATTCTATTCTGGCATTGAAATTAAGAAACGAATTAAATAAACTGATGTTTGACACTTCTGTTGGCGATATTCTGTCATCAAAGACATTAACTGATCTGGCTTCGCAGATATATGAAATTAATATAGAGAAAGAAGGCGGCGATGATGGAGAAAGAGATGTGATCGAAAAGATTTTGAGCGATTACTCAAATGGCTACGAGGCAAACTATCATGAACAGGCAGCTTTTCGCTTATCTGGTAAATATAGCCATTCGGCAATGGTTTCAGCATGCGATAATATCGGAAGATATGTAAAATCTCTGAGAATATTTTACCGTAAAAATAGCGCAGATTCATTAAGTGAAAAATCCAGAGTCAAATATATCGATGTAGACATGACATGTGGTAGTTTAGAAAATGCCGTTAAAACATTGTCCAAATATGACCTAAGACACCCATTCAATCCAGAATGCGACGAATTGTTGCGTATTTACACGATTAATGGTAGGGATAACAAACATTGGTATCTATTTCTCAGCTTTTCGACCTTAGTTACCGATGGGTGGAGTTTTTCTGATTTACTAAAAACGTTAATGAGATTGTATGCCATAGGAAAAACACGCTATTTATCAAAACGAATTGAAAAATCTAAATTAAAACGCCAGAAGGGCGTAAGGTTTAATAAGCCAAACACTAATATTGGTGTACTAAAGATATTAGTCGATGAAACAATTATAAATAACTACAGAAACAAAATAAAGAGAAAAATTACTGACCGCAAAGTATTTGAAGAATGTATTATATGCGCAATTGGAGTATATGGATTCAATAAGATATTGCGCTACGAGAACAACAGATACGAGACGGGAAAAAATAATCTTAGTACAATTGGCTGTTTTGCTAAATATATGGAAATAAAGACAGACACCACGCATAGTGTTAATGAAAATTCGTTGGCTTATGTTTTTGAAAATTATCCAAAAGATGCTGAGGAAGACTTAAGAAATGGCCGTGTGCAAGAATTCAAAGAATCCGGCAACTGGAGATTGACCCTTTTGCCGCCAGAAGTTAGTTATGGCGTTTTTGTCGAAAAACAAAATAGTAAGTATACTGTAGAATGTTATTATGAAAAGAGTAAATTAGGAAAGAGAAGGGTTGCCAAAAATATATTAACAGCATTGAGAGAAGAGCTAAAAAATGCTAAACGATAGAATGAACACCATTAACAAAAGGGAATCTAATGTCCGGAGTTATGTAAGGAATTTTCCTGCTGTTTTCGATTCAGCGAGTGGGTCATGGCTAAGTACGGATATCGGAGATAGGTTTTTGGATTTCTTTTGCTCTGCGGGAAGCTTAAATTATGGCCACAATAATGATGTGGCCATAAGTTCAATGCAAGCATATTTGAAAAAGAATGGCATATTAAATTCCCTAGATTTTGCGACTACGGCAAAAATAGATTTCATTGAAACATTTGACCAATATATCCTTTCGCCGCGCGGGCTTAAATACAAGTATCAATTTACTGGTCCAACTGGAACTGATGGTGTGGAGGCAGCCATAAAATTAGCTAGATTAGCAACAAATAGATCAACTATCGTGGCTTGCAAAGGTTCGTTCCATGGAGTTACGTTAGGCTCGTTATCGGCAACTGCCTCAGAATATTTCAGAAACGCATCCGGTGTTAAACTAAAAGATGTAGAGTTCTTGTCTTTCAATAGAATCGAAGAAATAAGATTAATAAAAGAAGTGAAACCGGCTGCCGTAATATTGGAAACTATCCAATGCGAGGGCGGTATTAATATCGCTACAGAGGAATGGTTGAAAAGTATAGCTGAATTTTGCAAAAGCTCCGGGAGTTTACTTATCGTTGACGATATTCAGGCAGGTTGTGGAAGGAGTGGAAATTTCTTTAGTTTTGAAAAGTATGGAATTATCCCCGATATTGTAGTTCTGTCAAAATCCTTGTCTGGTTCCGGATTGCCATTATCATTATTACTCATTAATCCCATTATTGATATTTGGAAGCCTGGGCAACATAATGGAACATTTCGCGGGAACAATTTAGCCTTTGTTTCCGCCGCCGCAGTGATTAAAAAATATTGGTCGAGGTATGGTGAAATAGAAAAAGATATTCAAAAAAAGAGCGATATGATAGAGTTGCTTCTTGAAGAATTAGTTTCGTGTAGTTCGCAAATTACAGAATTCAGGGGCAGGGGCATGGTTTACGGTATCGAATGTATAGATGCCCAAATAGCCGCGATAATTCAAAAAGAAGCTTTTAACCAAAAATTAATAGTAGAACGGTGCGGTAAAGATGACCAGGTATTAAAAATAATGCCGTCAATTCTTATTGATAAAAAAGATCTATTGCATGGATTCACGATTCTGAAAAATATTATAGAAAAGTGTTAATAAATAAGTTGTTCTGACTCACAAACATATTGGAATTGAGCGTACTGTTTAAGTCGGTACTTTTTAACATCAAAGCTTTATGTCCTTTAGCCTTAATCCCGGTTAGTTCGGTTAACTTAAGATTAAGGTGAACTGACCGGGATTAAGGCTAAAGGAGCGGTATCACGCTTGTGGTGAATG
>ERZ772967.167-NODE-167-length-55959-cov-11.826685_pt1 | contig 55959 bp, 54 predicted proteins | sample MGYA00511677_ERZ772967 | MGnify/ENA primary metagenome ERZ772967 (study PRJEB29015, sample SAMEA2737931) | human oral metagenome | biome: human oral; feature: human-associated habitat; material: dental | place: China | collected 2146 ...
TTGACGGCTTGGCGAATCCTCCTGGACATCTTGATACGAGACAAGGCGCCGCACGCGCAGCACCCCGAGAGCCAGACTGCCATTCCCCCGGCCCGTCAGTGAACGAAGGGTCACCCCTGCTCCCCATGCCGCCCCTGAGCGGACACCGCAGCGCCCCGGATGCCTAACTTTCCGGGACGTGACCCCGCGGTCCTCGTCACAGAGCGCGCCGCCAGGTGAGTCCGGGAAACCGGGCGAATCCCGCGTCCATGGTGATGAAGGTGGCGCCGGCCTCAATGGCCATGGCCGCCAGATAGGCGTCGGGAACCACGTTGCCGCGCGCCCCGAGGTTCCGGCACAGGCTCTCGAAGATGCGCCAATGCTCCCGCCCTGGGCGGATGCGGACCGCCGACGGGGCGCTCAACACCGTCTGGCAGAAGTCCAGCGCCACCTGCGGCGGAGTCGGTTCGCGGTAGACCCGGTGGTTCGTCACGATTCGCAGAAAACCCGACAAGATCAGCTCGGACACCCCGAAGGGTTCGTCGGCGTTCAGCGCAGCCGTGAGCCACGCGTGGTGTTCCGCGACCGCGGGGACTCCGGCCGGTGCGCGTAGATGAACAGGTTGACGTCAGCGAGCAGCACGATCGTCTTCGCCGAGAAGCGCTGCGAGGGCGTCCTTGTCCTCGAGGTCGACGCCCGGCTTCAACCCGCTGCCGCCGAAGGTGGGCAGGGTGACCTCACGGCGTGGCCCGGCCTGCTCAGCGAGTGAAACCCGTAGGGCGTCGGAGACCACCTCGCTCAAGGTCCTTCCCTGACGGGCCGCCCGCTCCTTGGCCCGGCGCAGCAGTTCATCGTCCAGATTCACCGTGGTGCGCATGATCACATTTTATCGTCACCTCATTGCATCAAGATGCGCGCGGGCACGGCCCGAAGAACCCCGACCGTAGGCTCATCGCCAAGAGGAAGGGCCGAGGTCCTCAAGAAAGCTACGACCCCGGCAACGCTTTGATGGCCACGGCGGGCTTGCCAGCTCCTTAGGTTTGGCGACCGGCGCTGGCGTCCCAGCGGCCTTTCCGGCGAGCCCAAAACGCGCACCCGAACCCGACGCCCTGTTGATATTGACCGCCATTATCATTTAGAATCTCGGGCAGATCAAGGAAAGGAGGTGTCCCATGAACCAGGATCTGACGTTTGAGATCGTCGCACCGCAGTGCGGCAGCGCCTCCGTGGCGCATCCAACCTGCTCGAACGCCCTCGTCGAAGACCTCTTCGGCGACGAGTGACCACGACGCGGTGAGGTGGGGGTGCCCCACCTCACCGCCCGGCTCTCAGGCACCTAGGAGTAACACCATGCCGCCCCCCAGCACACTGATCGACACCACGCTCGCCGACGGCGTCTGCCTGTTCCGCACCGGCGGCGAGTGGGCGCTACACCGCCCGGACGGCCTCTTCGTCCGGCTGCACGGCGCGGCCGCCGGTGCGCTGGACCAGGCCACCGAGGTCGGAACCGATCCCGTGCTCGGCCCCGCCTTCGCCGAGGCCGGCTACCTTCACGCAGCTGCCGCCGCCAGCGTTCACCCAAACCTGCTCCCCCGCGGCCACGGAGTGCTGCACGACATGGTCGCACCGCTGCTCACCGCCGCGTCCGCCCAAAACGGCGAGGCCCCATCCGTCCCCTGTCTGCTCCTCGACGCCCCGCCCACGGCCCCAACCGAGGACCACGCCCTGACCGCCTGGGCCGAGGGCAACCGCGTCTTCGTCAGCCCGTTCGCCCCCGCGGGAGAGGCCGAGCCCTGCCTCGTCACCGATGTCATCGCCCGGAGGATCGCCGCTTCCGCCACCCCCGACCTGCTGCGGGCCCGCCTCGGTGATCCCGGACGCCGTCCGCCCCTGCGGCTGAGCACGCCCGCGGCGCTGCTCGTCGCCCACCTCATCGCCCGCCAGGTGCACGAGACCCCCGCCAGCCGCAGGCGGCTCTACTGCCTCGACATCACGGCTGGCCGGTGGGAACAGCACCTGGTCCATCCGGTGCCGCGCCTGGCGGATTCGGGTCCGCGCCCGTGAACACCATCCGGGTCACGACCGACGATGGGCTGACGCTGCACACCGAGATCACGCTGCCCGAACGTCTCCCCGCCCCCGCCGTGCTCATCCGCACCCCCTACGGCGCATCCGCCCACCGGCAGGAGGCCACCGGCTGGGCCAAGCGGGGATATGCCGCCGTGGTCCAGGACGTGCGCGGGCGGTACCGCTCCGCCGGTTCCTGGGTGCCCTACACCCACGAAGGCGGGGACGGCGCGGCCACCATCGCCGCCATCGCCGCCGGCGAGTGGTGCGACGGCCGGGTCGTGTGCCTCGGCTCCTCCTACAGCGCCCACTGCGCGCTGGTCGCGGCCGCCGCCAACCCCGGCCCGGTGGCTGCCATCGCGGTGGCCGTCCCCGCCCTGTCGCCGCGCCGGGTGGCCCGCGACCGCAACGGGGCTCCCCGCTTCTACGGTCACTCCTGGTGGTGGTTCCAGCACGGGCAGGGACGCACGTCCTCGCCCTGCCCCATCCACGACGCCTCGCCGGATGAACCGGGAGTGCTGGGCGTCCTCCCGGCGATCGAGCTGCCCCGCGCGGCCGGGACACCCGCCGCGGGGTGGAGTCTCCCCTGGGTGCGCGACGGGCTGCCCGATTCCTCCCCCCTCCCCCTCGAAGCGCCGCCGCCCGCGGGGACCCCGCCAGCCCCGCTCCTGGTGCTCGCCGGACTGCACGACGTGTTCCGCGACGACGCCCTCGACCTCGCCGACGACTGGCCGGTGCGGGCCGACGTGGTGGTCGGTGCCTGGCAGCACGACCTCGGCCTGGTGCATCGCGAGGCCGACGCGGCGCTGCGGCGCCACCCGGCCCACCGCATCAAACCCGGACCGGTCATCGCCAGCTGGCTGGAGCGGACGCTCCGCGATCCCGACACCACCACACCCGGCAGCAGGCACTTCGCCCTGGAGGGAACCGGGGCCTGGGCGCGTCCGGCCCCGGCTCGGCACCTGCTGTCCTGCCCGTTGTCGGCGGCCCGGACCCGGTTCGTCGCCGATCCGTGTCACCCGCACCCGTCCGCCCTGGGACCGGTGGATGTGCACGACATCTCCCGCAGGGAGGACCTGGCCCGCTTCGTCTCGGACCCGGTGCGCATCGCCACGGACGTGGTGGGACGCATGGTCGTGCGGCTGTCCGGGCTGGCGGCGCACACCCTCGATGGAGAAGCGGTCCGTGGCCCGCTGGACTGGTGCGTCCGCGTCGCGCTGCGCCCGGCACCGGCCGACCGCGACCACACCGGGGCCGGTCTGCTCCAGCTGGGCCACGCACTCGTGCGCACCCCGGACTCCCGCGCCCGGGTCGAGTTGCCGCTGGTCGCGCGGCGCCTGCACCCCGGTGCGCGGATCGAGGTGCACGTTTCGGCCCACCAGTTTCCCCTCTACGCCCGCGACCCCCAGGACGGCACCGAGCCCCTCACCGCCACCCGTCTGCGGCCCGCGCGGCGCCAGGTGCTTCGGGCAAATGTCGAACTGCCCCTGGCGGAGCTGGCTCCCGACCCCACCGAACCCAAGGAGGCGCTTCGATGACCCCCGGCCCGCGCTACCCGTTCGCCTCCGATGAGCGACCCCAGCCAGACCTCGGCGCCGCACTCGACCCGCTGTGCGGCATCGTCACGGCGCTGCGTTCCCCCGAAATCCCTGACGGGGCGCCGGAGGATTTCCTCTGCGTCGTCGCCGAGGTCGCCGACACCCGCCACTACGGCGGCTGGTACGCCGACCGGATCGCCGCCGGGACGGCTTTCGGCGACCCGGGCCGGGCCCGCAACGCCGCGATCGGGGAGGCCTTCGAACGCTACTGCGGCAACTTCCTGCCCCCGCTCACCGCCCCCACCAGCCACGCGGCCCTCGCCTCCCGGGGCAAGGCCGCGCTCGGCCCGGACGACCTGCCGAGGTGGTCGGACGAGCAGCTCAGCAGGCCAGGTTTCGCCTACCGCGAGTTCACCGGCGACACCGAGGTCGAGTGGGTCGCGGGCGTGGACGCCCACGGCGCCGAAACCTGGGCGCCCGCGTCCTGGGTCTACCTCAACTATCATCACGGGGCCCGCCGGCAACTGCCCCGGATCAACCACCTGAACTATTCGGGGATCGCGACCGGCAGCTCCCCCGCCGATGCGGCGCGGCGCGCGCTCGCCGAACTGGTCGAACGGGATGCCATGGTCACCTGGTGGTACTCGGGCGCCGGGGCCGCCGGGCTGGACCAGGAGACGATTCCCGGTTTCAGGCAGCGGTGGCAGGGCGGCCCTCTCCGCGTCGATCTCGTCGTCGTGCCGACCGACCTTCCCTTCATCGTGGTCGGGGCCTACGTGTTCGACGAACGCACCGGGGTGCCCGCGTCGGGTTTCGCCGCGGCCCCGGACGCCGCCAGCGCGGCCGAGAAGGCCAGCCAGGAGGCGCTCCAGGTCTGGATCGCCTCGTCCGGGCTGCTGCGCCCCGACGGATCCAGCTGGCGGGCGATCGCCGAGGGCATCCTGGCCCGCCGGGTCTACTTCCCCTATCGGGAGAACCGGGCCTACCTCGACGACGCCGGTGACGACTTCCGCCACGTGAAGGACCTCGCGTCCCAGACCCAGCTCTGGCTCGACCCGCGGATGCTGGCCCACGCCCACCGGTTCACCTCCCCCACGGCCGTGGTCTCGGCGGACGAACTGGGCACCGGGAGCATCGACGAGGTGGTCGCGGCCCTCACCGGGCGGGGCCACCCGCCGGTCGCCTTCGACCTGACCACGCCCGATGTGGCCGAGATCGGCGCCGCGACCGTGCGGGTGCTGGCCCCCGGCCTGCAACCGAACGCCCCCGCCGGATACCAGTACCTCGGCACCGCCCGCCTGCACCAGCGCAAACAGGACCTGGCCCCCGGGGCCACCCCGGTCCTGGCCCCACCCCCACACAACTAGGGAAAGACGAGATGCCGCACACCACCGACGCCCTGGAGCGTGCCGACCTGCTGGCGGGCCTGGACCCGCTGCCGCTCCCCCACGCCCTGCTCGACGTCCTTCGGGCGGGGCTCGGCAGCGACCCGGACCGCCCCGACGCCCGCCTGCGCAGGGTGCCGTCGGCGGGTGCCCTGCACCCGGTGCAGGTCCACCTCGACCAGCACCGGGACGGGCGGGCCGAGACCGTGCGCTGGTATCCCCACGGCGGGCTGGTTCCGCTGTCGACCCGCCAGGCCACGCCCCCCGAACGGATCGACATCGTCCTGGTCGCCGCCCCGGCCCGCACCATCGCCAAGTACGGTGACCGCGCTCTGACCCCCGTGGTGCTGGACACCGGTTACGCCTTCAGCGCGCTGCTGCACGCCGCGGCCGCCCACGGTCTCGGCCTGGCCCCCGCTCCCGGTTTCCAACCCCCGGACGGCGGCGGCGCCGCGCTGGCAGCGCTCCGCGTCGGCGCTCCGGCCCACCGGCCACTCCCCTCCGGTCGTCCCGAACCGGCCGGGGCACGGCCCGGTGGCCTCGTCGAGGCGGCGCTGCACGAGCTGGCGCGGCACCCGATCACCTCTCCGCTGCCGACCGCCGAGGTGTCCCGCGAGGCCATCGCCACCCGGCGCAGCGCCCCGCTGGAGAAGCTGGCTTCCGGCTTCGACCTGGACAACACCCTGTCCTTCTTCCAGGACGGGCTGCCGCGGCAGTTTCATTCCGGGGTCACGGCCCACGTCGCCACCGCGAAGGGGGTGTTCACGTGGTGCGAGGGTCACTGGAAACGGGTGAGCCATCGCGACGAACGCCCCGGGCTCGCCGCACGCGCTGCCCATCAGCGGCAGCTGGCCGACGTCGCGGCGCTGGTTCTCTTCACCGCACCCCCGGCCGCCGGACTGGGCGGTGCAAACTATCTGGCCTCCCGCTTCGCCATCGCCCACGCGGGCTATTCGCTGTGCGTCCGCGCGGCCGGGTGGGGCCTGGAAGCCCGCCCGATCGGGGGGTGGAGCGGCCCGCCCGCCCCGGGAACCTGGGACGGCGGCGAGGCGATCGTCCACGCCGTCGCCCTCGGTGAGACAGGGACGGAGCCTGCCCGATGATCCCTCGCCGCCTGCTGGTGCTGACCCTGCGGGTCAAGTGGCACGTCCTGGCGTCCATCGTGGCGATCCTGGCCGTCACCTCGACCTACCTGGCCACGGCCCTGGCGACCGCGACCGCCCTCGGCGCCCTCACCAGGGGCGAGGCGTCCGAGACCCTGGCGTGGATCGCCATCGTGGCCGCGACCGTGCTGGCCCGGGCCGTGCTGATCCCCGTCCGCACCGCGATCACCACGTCCGCGGGACTGGCGGTGCGTCGCATCCTGCGGGACGACCTGCTGCACCACGTCATGGCCCTCGGGCCGGAGTGGGCCTCGAAGAGCCGCCTCGGGGCGGCCCAGGCCACCATCGTGGAGGGCGTGGACGGGCTGGACCCCTATTACAGCGAGTACCTGCCGCAGCTGGCGGTCACCGTGACCCTGCCCGCCGGGATCGTCGCCGGCGTCTGGCTGCTCCACCCGCCCTCGGCCGTCTTCCTCGCCTGCTGCCTGCTGGTGACCCTGATCGTCCCCCGGTTCAAGGACGCGGCGATGCTGCGCCAGGGCAGCGAACGGTGGCGCGCCTACGTCGAACTCAGCGCGGACTACCTGGAGGCCATGCGGGGCATCCCGACGCTGCGCACCTTCGGGGCCGCCGAACGCCGCCGGGACCTGCTGGAGGCCCGCAGCACCGGGGTGTACCGGGCCACGATGCGTCCGCTGCGCACCTCGTTGCTGGAGAACGGGATCACGGTCGGGTTCACGCTCTTCGGTACCTTCGGCGCGGTCTTCCTGGCCACGCTCGCCGCGACCCGCGCCCAGCTGCCCGGCACCCACGTCCTGTACGTGCTGATGCTCTCGGTGGAGTGTTTCCGTCCGGTGCGGGACCTGGCGAAGGCCTGGCACGCGGGTTACCTGGGGCTCACCGCCTCCGACGGGGTGGACGCGATCCTGCGCGCGAGGCCGGCGGTCGCCGACACCGGCACCGGGACGCTCGCCCTCGGCGGGGCCGCCGAGGTGTCGGTGCACGAGGTCACCTACACCTATCCCTCGGCCACCCGGCCCGCGCTCGACCAGGTGTCGGCGCGGATCCCGGCCGGGCAGCTGACCGCCATCGTCGGGGCATCCGGCGCGGGCAAGTCGACCTTCGCCGCGCTGATCTCGCGTCGCCTCGACCCGGATTCGGGACGGGTCGAGATCGGCGGCACCGACCTGCGCCGGGTGAGCCTGGCATCCCTGCGGGCGAACCTGGCCGTGGTCGGGCAGCGCACCCGGCTGTTCCACGACACGGTCGCGGCCAATGTCCGTCTCGGCGCCCCCGAAGCCACCGACGACGAGGTCCGTGTGGCGCTGGCCGAGGCCGACGCGCTCGGTTTCGTGGAGGAGCTGCCCGAGGGCATCCACACCATGTTGTCGGAGGACGCCACGACGCTGTCCGGCGGTCAGCGGCAGCGCCTCGCCCTCGCCCGGGCACTGATCCGCCGCACCCCGGTGCTGCTGCTGGACGAGCCGACCTCGAACGTCGACCGGCACTCCGACGCCCACATCATGGGCACCCTGAGGTCGCTGACGCCCCACCACACGATCGTCGTCATCGCCCACCGCCTGGAGAGCATCATGTCGGCCGACCAGGTGATCGTCTTCGACTCCGGCCGGATCGTGGAGCAGGGCGAGCCCGGGGCGCTCGTCTCCTCCGGTGGGGCCCTGGCGGACCTGCTGCGCGACGAATGCACCCGCCGGAAACCGGCTACCGAACCCCAGGAGGTGTCTCGTGCGTGGTGATCTCGCCAGCGACGTCACGGCCCTGAGGCGGCTCTGGCCCGCCATCCGGGCCTACCGCGGCCGTTTCGTCCAGACCGTGCTGGCCAGCCTGGCCGTCCAGGTCGGCACGGTCGGCGCGGCCGTCGCCTCCGCCTGGCTCGCGGGCCTCGCCCTCGTCACGCTGGACCCGGGCTGGCCCACCGGAGGAGACGCGGTCCTCAGCGGGCTGGCGCTGCTGCTCGTGGCCGCCGCTGCGGCGGGCACCTGGGCCGAGATGTATGTCGCCCACGACCTGGCCTACCTCGTGCTGGCGGCCTTCCGCGTCCGGCTGTTCGACCGGTTGCGGCGCACCCAGCCGTCGAGGTCGGATCCCCGGCGCAGCGGGGACCTGTCGGCCACGGCCATGTCCGACGTGGAGAGCCTGGAGTGGATCTACGCCCACGTGTTCGCCCAGGTCGGGACGGCGGCCGTCACGATCCTCGGCGGCACCGTCGCGCTGGCCCTCATCGATCCGGTGGTGCTGGCGGTGCTGGTCCCGGCCACGGTGCTGCTGCTGTCGGTGCCGTGGTGGTTCGCCGGGCGGGCCACCGCGCACGGCGCCGAGTTGCGTCGCGCCAGCGCCAGCTACACCTCCGACATCATCGACACGGTGCAGGGGCTGTCCGAGATCGCCGAGGCCGGGGCGATGCCGCGCCGCCGGTCCCAGCTGGACGCGTCCTGGCAGCGGGTGGAGCGGGCCGGGGTGCGCAACGCGCTGCGCGGGTCGGTGGAGGCGGCCTCCGGTGACCTGCTGGTGAGCCTGGCCGCGATCGGCGCCCTGTTCATCGTGTCCCTGCACGTCCACGCCGGGCAGATCCCCGTCTCGTCCGCCCCCATCGTGGTGGCGCTGATCGGGGCGGTGCTGGCCCCGACGGCCACGGTGGCGTCCACTCTCAAGGAGCTGGGCGGTCTGCGGGCCGCGGCGTCCCGGCTGTTCGGGCTGCTGGACGCCCCGGACGCGACCGAACCGGCGGCCCACCCGGTCGCCCCGCGACCGACCGACGAGGTGTTGCGGGTCTCGTCGCTGTGGTTCGGCTACGACCCCGGACATCCGGTGCTGCGCGGGCTCGATTTCGTTCTCCGCCGCGGCGAGGTGGTCGCGGTCGTCGGCGCCTCCGGGGCGGGCAAGAGCACCCTCATCAACCTGATCCGCCGGTTCTGGGACCCCGACCAGGGAAGCATCAGGGTGCTAGGCACCGACATCCGCGACCTCGCCGACGCCGACCTGCGGCGCCACACCGCGATCGTGGAACAGGACGTGCGGGTCTTCGCCGGGTCGCTGCGCGACAACCTCACCCTGGGCCGGCCCGGGGCGGCTCCGGAGGTCATCGCCACGGCCGTCGAGGACGCCCAGCTCGGCGCCCTGGTCGCGGGACTACCGGCCGGGCTGGATTCCCCCGTCGGGGAGCGCGGGACCGGGCTGTCCGGCGGCGAGGCGGCCCGGCTGGCCCTGGCTCGCGCGCTGGTCCTGGAACCCGACCTCTTGGTGCTGGACGAGGCCACCGCCAACCTGGACGCGAGCATCGAACTCGAACTGCACCGGGCGCTGACCCGCACCGCTGCCGGGCGGGCCACCCTCATCGTCGCCCATCGCCGCTCCACCGTGGAACGCGCCGACCGGGTAATCGTGCTAGAGGACGGCCGGATCATCGCCGACACCACGCCCGATGGGCTCGCGGCCTCCGGCACCTGGTGGAACGCCCTGCCCGGCCAGGCCCAACAGGCGCGCCCGGGCGAGGATGAGATGCTAGGTGGCGGCGAACCGGGGCGTAGCCGTTAGGGGAGCCGCTCCCGCGGGGAGTCGATGTGCACCACCAGCCGGCCGGTGTGCTCGTCGGTGCCGACGCGACCGGTGACGGCGAAGACCTCCTCCAGCAGTTGCGGGGTCACCACGGCGGCCGGGTTGCCGTCGGCGACGATGCGTCCCCGGCTCAGGGCGACCAGCCGGTCGGCGTAGCGGGCGGCGTGTTCCAGGTCGTGCAGCACCGAGACCACCGTCAGACCGCGGGCGTGTCGCAGCCGCGCTATGAGGTCCAGCACCTCCAGCTGATGGCAGATGTCGAGGAAGGTCGTCGGTTCGTCCAGCAGCAGGATCGAGGCGTCCTGGGCCAGGGACAGGGCCAGCCGGACCCGTTGGCGTTCGCCGCCGGACAGGCTGTCGACCATCCGGTCACCGAGGTGGGTCGTGCCGGTCTCGGCCAGCGCGACGGCGCAGTGCTCGTCGAAGGGGTCGCGCAGCATCGCCCACATGGATCGCTGCGGAAACCTGCCGTGGGCCACCAGCTGGCGCACCGTCATGCCCGGGACGCGGGGCAGCTGCTGGGGCAGCAACGCCACCCGCTGGGCGACGAGACGCCGCGGCGTGGACGCGATGCTGGTCCCGTCCAGCAGCGACTCGCCCTGGATTCGCAGCTCCCCCGACAGGGCGCGCAGCAGCGTCGATTTGCCGCAGCCGTTCGCCCCGACCAGGGCGACCCACTCCCCCCGGCCGATCTTGAGGTCGAGGTGGTCGAGGACGAGCCGGTCCCCGAACTGGACGCAGGCTCGACGCAGTTCCATCACTGTCACGGTTCTGACTCCTGGTGTGAGCTGGCCACCGCGACCAGCGCGGCGGCCCCGATGAGGCAGGTGACGGCGCCGACCGGCACCCCCACCTGCTGCCCGTCGCCGGTGAGCTGGATCGCGAGACTGACGGCCTTGGCGATGAGGTCGGAGGCGGCGACGAACAGCCCCCCGCACACCGCGACGAGCACCACCTGCCGCCTCAGCCGCCCGCCGAAGACCAGCCGGACGACGTGGGGCGAGACGAAACCGACGAAGGCGAGCGGCCCCACGGTCGCCACCGCCGCTGAGGCCAGCAGCACCGCGATCCCGATGCCCACGCCGCGCCAGAACCCGGGTGAGATCCCGAGGCAGTGGGCGTGGGAGTCGGAGACCGCGAGGATCTCCAGCCGGTCGGCGACCAGCACCAGCGCCGCGAACCCGGCGAGGACCGGTATCGCGATCATCGGGACGTGCTCGGCGACGCGGGCCTCCACCGACCCGATCAGCCAGCGCAGCGCTCCCCCGACGCCGGTGGGCCGGGCGGCGATGAGGATCGTCACCACCCCGGTCAGGGCCAGCGCCGACAACAGGCCGAGCACCGCCGTCTGCTCCGAGGTGCGGCGGTGGGCCACCAGCCACAGCAGTCCGCCGCCGAGCAGGCCGCCCACGGTCGCCGACAACACCGACGAGAACACCGACCCGCCGTCGATGAGCCCGGTCCCGGAGGCGATCAGGTAGCCGAGCACCGCCGAGGGATTCACCGCCGTCAGCTCGGGGGCGGCCAGCGGGTTGCGCAGCACCGACTGCAATGCCAGCCCGGCCAGGCCGAGAGCCGTTCCGGCGAACAGGGCGACGACGAGCCGCGGCAGCCGCAGCTCGGTCAGCACCCGCCACGAGACCGTGTCGGTTCCGGCCAGCAGCTCGGACCAGTCCACGCCCCGCCCCAGCGCGAGATGGGCGACGGGGACGATGAGCGCGGCGGCCGCGATCCACAGGCCCAGCCAGGCACGACGGCTCACCGGTCCGGCCTCCTCGCCACGAAGACCATGGCGACGCAGAACCCGATCAGCGCGGTCCACGCCCCGAGCGGGGTCTCGAAGGGCTTGAACAGCTCCCGCGCCGCAATGTCGGCGCCGACGCTCGCCCCGGCCCCGACGATCGCCGTCACCGCGAGCCGGAACACCTCACCCGCCCCCGGGACGAACCACCGGGTCACGGTCGGGGCGACGAAGGCGACCCATGCGATGGGGCCGCAGGCCGCCACCACGAGCGCGACCAGCAACGCGGCGACACCGAGGGCCAGCAGTCGCCAGCGGCCCGGCCTCATCCCCAGGGCGGAGGCCTGCTCGTCGCCGAGGGACAGCACCCCCAGCGCAGGCAGCACCGCGACCGTGGCGGCGCAGCCGATGACCAGGGGGACGATCAGCGGCAGGGCGACATCGGCCGTGATCTCGGTGAGCGAACCCACGAGGTATTTGAAGATGATGCTCAACTCGACCTGGTCGGCCGTCGACATCACGGTCAGCACCGCCGCCTGCCAGGCCGTCGAGACCGCCGCCCCGACGAGCAGGGTCTGCGCGGCGCTGCGTCCCCTCGCGGCCGCGAGCAGGCACAAGGCACCCCCCGCCACCGCGCCGGCCAGGGCCCCGGCCGTGCGGGCCGTCAGCGAGTGGATGCCGCTGGTGACAAGCAGCGCCGCCACGAAGGCGGCTCCCCCGCTGACCCCCAGCAGGTCGGGCACCGCGAGCGGGTTGCGCATGGCCCGCTGCACCAGCAGCCCCGCTACCCCGAGCCCGGCCCCGGCGGCCGCACCCACCAGCAGCCGGGGCAGGCGAATCTCAAGGAACACGATCCGCGCGACCCGCACCGACGCGGGCAGGCCGAGATAGAGGCTTGCCGTGACGAGAGCGGCCCCCGCCACGGCAAGCAGTATCAGGATCGTGATCCGCTGGCGGAGCCCCACTACTTCTTCAGGTCACGTTAGATGTGGTCCACGGCCTCGGTCACGGCGGTGGCGATGCACCGGGTGCCCCGGCAGAACGTCCACAGTTCCTTGTTGACCTCGTGGACGTGGCCGTTCTTCACCGCGGTGATCTGCTTCCACACCGGATTGTCGGCGTAGATCTCCGTGGCCTTCTTGTCGGTCGGAGCGAAGGTCATCGACGAGACGAACATGACCTTCGGGTCCTTCTCCAGGATCTGCTCCATGCTGTAGGCCCCGGCCTTGACCGGGTCGGTGCCGAGCACCTCGAATGGGTTGTTGACGACCTTGCCCAGGGCGCTGCCCAGCGGATCGGCACCCTTGGTGGCCACGCCCATGCCTGAGGCCCCACCCCACATCAGCAGGACGGGTTCACCGGCCACGCCCGCCGTCGCTGCCTTCTGCTTCGCCGCCGCCATGGCCTCCTGGTAGGCCGTCTCGGCCTTGACCTGGGCGTCCGCCTTGCCGGTGAGTGTCGCGACCATCCGCAGGTAAGCCAGGGAGTCCTCGTCCGTCTTGACGTTGACCAGCAGCACCGGCGAGAACTTCTCCAGCGCGGGCTTGAGCGCCTCGTGGACGCCCGCGAGCCCGATCACCAGATCGGGTTTGACCTCCGCGGCGAACGAGGTGTCCTCGGCCCCGAAGCTACCCGGCACCACCGGGATGTCCTTGCCCTTGTCGCCGAAGATTTCTGGCCGGGTCGCCAGGTTGGGGGTGGATGTGGCCACCGGGACGATGCCGAGGCTGGCCAGGATGTCGTCACAGATGCCGGTGAGGCACACGATGCGCTGCGGAGCGGCGGGAACGCTCACCTCGGCCCCATCGGGGCCGGTAGCGGTGAGGGCGGGCGTCACCGGAGTGACACCGGGTGCGGGTGCCGAGCTCGTCGCCGCCGTTGGGGCGGGAGACGTCCCCGGCGCGTCCGCACCGGGCACGCAGGCCGACAGGACACAGGCGGCTGCAAAGCCCATCAGGACTAGGCCACGACGGATCATTCAGAACTCCCAAAAATGATAGCGATTATCAATTGCATGGCAATGATATGCCCGCTCCTCGTCACTGTCCACGCGGGGTGGGTTCAGCCGCGATGGGCCCCGGGCGTCGGCATCAACGCCCCGCCGGGCACGCGATGGGAAGCCCCCACGGCGCCCGGCACCCCCTCCCACACGGAGAAGGAAGCGCGTCGACTGCGCCGAGGCACCCGTTCGAGGCCGGGCCCTGTAAGAATGGCTCTCAGCAGACTATGGTTGGCTCCATCATCACCTGGAGGCATTTGCGACACAGGAGGGATGCCATGGGACGAGGGATGGTCACGGCATGAGCAAGGACGCCTACGCCATCAGCGCGCCGGTCTACGACCTGCTCAACGCCAGTTTTCGCCCAGGGCAGGTGGCGGCCCTGGAGAGGCTAATTCCGCTGGTCCACGCCGAGTCGGGGCCGGTACTCGACATCGGGGCCGGGTCGGGCCTGAACACGGTCTTCGTCCTGGAGCGCCTACCGGAGGCACACGTGTACGCCCTGGAACCCAGCACCGCGATGAGGGCGCTGGTCCTGACGAAGGTCGCCGCGCACCCGGAGTGGTTCGACCGGGTCACGATCCGACCCGAGGCCTTCGGCGCCGCTCCCCTGCCTGATGCCATCAGCGCGGCGATCCTGCTGGGCGTCCTCGGCCACTTCAGCCCGGATGAACGGGCCGCACTGTTCGCCGCCCTCGCCGCCCGGCTCCCCGAGGGCGGGGCCGCCCTGACGGATTTGCAGCCGCCCTGCCGGCCCGTGCGGGTGGAACCCTACGAGATCGCCAGCGCCCGGATCGGCGACCTGACCTATAGCGGCCTCGCGGAAGGATGGCCACTCGACGACGAGCGCATGCACTGGAAGATGACCTGCCGCACCCTTGACGGCGATCGCGTGCTGGCCGAGGAGACCACCGAGTACCTGTTCCGCCACCCGGACCCCGAGGTCATCCGGACCGAACTCCGCGCCACCGGACTCAGCCTCGACCAGATCGACGACACCACCTTCTACCTCATCGTCAAGGACTGACCCGCCCGCCCCGCGGTTCGCGGGCGCCTCCCGGGCGGGTGGGGATGCGGATCCTTGGCCGGGCTTCGACGACGCCGGAGACCGAGCCTCCCGACGAGCCCGGAGCACGGGTTCGCGGGCGCCGCGTTGAGGCTCGCTGGCATCCTGACTTGGGTTCAGCACCGAAAGCCGCGCTGAATACCCGGACGGCAATATCTTCACCACCGGTTATCTCGGCACGCATTTTCTTCACCATCGCCTAGAGAGGATCCGGTTTACCCAAGCCTCAGACGACGGAACGCCAGCAGATCAATTGGTTCAGGGTTTTCAAGGCGCCAGCCTGCTGGCAGAATGGTTGTAGCCAGAGGAGCTCTGAGCACGAGGAGATAGGATGTGCCCGAAACTCGTTGCCCCCTCGTTCGCCACGACGGCTGATGAGCGCGACATGACCAGGGCGGATAGCCAGCACACTTACCTGCCGTCGCCCCCTAGCGTCCCTGCCATTCCCGCAGCCTTAGGCGCTCCGAATAATCTAACCTGACTGTCGCAAACAGCGGCTGTGAAGATAGGTAATCTGATGGATAAGATTCCTTGGAACAAGAAACTCAAGAGTATTGCTTGGTCAGCTAGACAGTTTCGGCCGCTCCCCGTGGTGAGCATTGTCATCTTCGCAGCTGGGGTGACCCTGTTCACGCCACTGGATATGGAGACCTCAGACAAGATCTCGCTCTTCTCGTTGATCACAGCATTCTGCGGAGCCTTGCTGGTGGTAGCCGAGCTCAGAATGAACCAGAACACTACCAAATGTAATTTGATTATCAAATTGAACTCATACTACCACGATAACAATTCATTAATGAAGGTGTACGAGGCACTCGAAGACGAGAATCTCAATCTTGCTGGCGAGTCAAATTTCACACATATCACAAAGAGCGAGATCGCTTCGTTCATGGATTTTTACGAGAACATCGCATACTTGACGAAAGCCAAAGTCATTAGCATAGCAGATATTGACGATCTCTTCGGCTACCGATTCTTCTCGTTCATGCATTGTCCCTATTTGCAAGAGTGCCACATTCTTCCATCTTCGTCCTCTTACATTCAGATCTTCGGTCTCTATGAGAAGTGGATTCAGTATCGCGAAGACCGCGCGACTCACGGTGTGGACGGGGCCGTTACGGTGCGATCCACGAATAGATACGAGAAGGACTACCTAATCAAACGCCTGTACTTGCACGACCCAGGTTACGGCCCGCGAGTAGAATACGGCAGCCTGGAAAATAAGGAGAAGTACATCCACTTGCTGGGTGTGACTTTTCCCGAGGTATCCAAAGTCTTGGCACTGCAGGACGACTGCGTGCCACCGAATACACCTCTCAAAGAGTACATTCCTCTAACGCGAAGTAAATTGTTGGAATCCATGCACCTTGACCGCTGTATTGGAGCCTATGTTGACGACAAACTCATTGGTTTCGCGATCTTCGTGTCGAACCGCAGCGGGTCAAGAAACCTTGGAGCGTCGTTAGCCGGTGTCAAGCCAGCCAAAGCCATCACCTTCGATGCCTTGTTCGTTCATCCAGACTTCAGGGGGCTCGGCATTCAGCGCAAATTCATCAAGTTGTGTAGACAGTTCGCCATGGAACACGATGTCACAGATGTGTACGCCATTACTGCACCCAACAATCCGCATGCACAGAGAAATTTCCTACTTAGCGGGTTCGAACTGACCCCTCCGAAAAGAGTCAACGAAATGGGGGGCATCCTGCTACATCTCAAATTGACATCCACGACCCCGTGAGTTGAGCTGGCAAATACGGGGCAACCAAAAACACCCCGGCTCTTCACTTTAGGCTGCGTAGGGCGCGTTCTGCGACGCTAAGGAGGATGCGTATGCGGTAGGCGGAAGAGCGATAATCAAGACTTGCGGATCGGGTATGTCATGTGGTGTAGGCGCCATCTCCTGATTGATGGTCGATGGTCCGTGGGTAAGGCCAGTGCTCACCCGAGCTAGTCGCGAAAGGCGGGCAGTACGTCGAGGTCGTCGGTGATCTTCACAGCCATTTTAGGAACTTCGCCCTGTAGTCGACGGCAAACGCTGTTGCTGCGGCTAGGTGTACTCGGCTATCAGGTTGGTGACAGTCGGCTGATGGGGGTTGGTTTCCGAGGGGGTATGGTTGCGTTCATTGTTGTAGTGGTGGAGCCGAGGGCGAGCGTGTCAGCGTATCTTTGATTGCTTCGGAAGGGCTGCCGGCAGGCCTGTTTGGTTTGCAGGGTCTGGTTGAACCGTTCCACTTTCCTGTTCTGCCGGGGGCAGTGTGGGCGGATGGACACATGTTTGTTCCCGCGCTGGTCCAGTAGTTCGGCCAGCGCGGGGCTGCGCGTATATGACCAGTGGTTGTCGCTCATGAACCGCTCGACCCGGATCCCGGTATCTGTGTAGGCTGCCAGGGCGCGGGCCAGGAAACCCACCGGTGGCTGCGGTCTTGTCGTCCAGGATCTCAGCGTAGGCACAGCAGAGTAGTCATCGACCACGGAAGTGGGGATAGTCGTAACCGAGCTTGGAGTTTCTTGCGGGCAGCGGTGGAGTCCATCTGGCGGCCATGGAGCCTCCAGCTGCCTGCGTCAGGGATCCTGCCCAATCTTCTTCACATCGGTGTGGCCCAAGAAACCGGGCTGGTCGTGCTCGTAGTGGATCGCGGTGGTCTTCAATGCCCGGATCACAGTGCTGGTGAGCGGGTCGAGTTCGCGCATGCGAGGCATGTGGTGATGGTGCGTGTCGGGACGCCCCTGCGGGCGGCGATCCACTCCGGGTCTCGATGTTGCTCACGACGCAGCCGCAGGACCTGGTGCTCGACCTCGAGTGGCGTCCGGTTCAGGTGATGATGCGGGGCGCTGGAACGATCCGCGATCCCGGTTTCGCCACGTTGTCGGTATCGGTTCAGCAACCGGTGAGCACACTGACGAAAGATCCCCACCGCTGGGCCACAAGCCCATCCCTCGACAATGACACGGTGAACCAGCAACAGCCGACCACGAACAGTCAAATCAGGCCTCAGAGCGGGACACGAGGACCTCCAGTTGATCGGCGTGAACGCTTTCAACGCCCCACTCAGAGGGCCTCCTTTTCATCAACACCCGGTGTCACCCACATCCCGGCCGAGTACACCTGGCGGCGGATCGTCGGCGGTTCCGGCCTGTGGGTGGACACCGGAACGGACGCCGTCGCCTTCGTCGAGCAGGCCAAACGGGCCGGGGTCAAGCTCGCCGCCGGACCGGGCTTCTCACCCCCACGACGGTTACCGCACGATGCTGCGACTACCCCTGTGGCACGACGGAGCCGAACTGAAACGAGGATTGGGCGCCGCCTTCGGCGAATAGAGGCCACAGGTGGCAATGCTGTGACCACGGGCCGTGGCCCGGGCGAAAATAGCCGCTCCAGCCAAGAACTTTGGGGATGGAACTGCAACATTGTTACAGCTTGTTACAGTTCATTACAGTTCAGGTGAGGTGCCAGGTGGCGCGTGGGTCCTGCTTGGCGGAGCCTTCCCGGATGACGAGTCCGAGTTCTTCCAGCTGGGCTAGCGCCCGGGTGGCGGTCATGCGGGCTACCCCTGCCAGTTCGGCCAGCGCCCCGGTGGAGAGCGGCTCCCCCGTCTGGCGCAACGTGTTCAGGATGGCGATCGCGCTGCGGGTGAGCCGGGAGCGGATTTCTTCGGGGAGCGCCTCCTGCGCCGACAAGGTGAGGGTCACCGAGGAAGAGGATTGGAAATAGTGGGGATCGACGAGCCCGCGTCCACGCATCTCGGCGAATAGCCGCGCAATCCCTTCCCCGAGCTCCCTGGTGTACCCCAAGTCGGCGCACACCCGGGCGATGCGCGGGTTACGGGCATAGCGCCGGATATCGAGCGGGCGTTGGGGTTCGACGATGCCCGGGAATCGTCCTGGCGAGGTGATCTCGATCCGGCTTGGGAAAATCTCAAAGCGAATGTGGTCGCCCATGGTGCTGTACGAGCGATGAACGACGGCGTTGACCAGTCCCTCCAGCCAGGCATCCCGGGGAATCCGGGAGATGGGTTCGAAGGTGCCCGCGTCACTCAGTTGCTGCCAGGCGGGCATCATGTCCTCGATCTGGCGGATGGCTTCGGAGATCTGCCGCAGCAGGGAGCCTTCCACCCGGCGGTCCTGTTCGAGCGTCATGTTTCGTCCCACGCCCCGGTGTTCCGCCCCGTACTTGAGAATCCGGACGACGGCATTGGGAAACTCACGCTGGGGACGCTCGTCGAACAGCAGCTCGCTGGCCACGGTGAGCCGACCCCGGCGATCCACCAGGTCGCGCGCGGCCAGCGCACCCTCAATGGTCGCCGCGCCGATGCGTTCGGCGTAATCCGCCAGGGCCTGCTGGTCGAGGTCCGCCAGGGTGAGGTTCACGGGAGTGGCTTCATAGTGCGCCATGCCCCGGTCGAACACGAGCTCACGCTGCTGCGCGGCAGTCAACCGCCGCGACTCATCGCCAACCCGCAGGTAGCACTCACCCTTCTGGGTGACGTGCACGGTCTCCCCCGGAGCGATGTTCAGCAGGACGAGAGTGGCCGGCTCGCCTTCGGCGTCCAGCGCCTCAACCTCTTCCACCCGGGCGCGTACCGGCGGTTCGGTGTAGTCGAGACAGGCTTGCCGCAGCTCGTTGCGCCGCTGCGCTGGCACGTCCTCCACCTTGCCGTCGTGGAGCCCAACGACGATCACCCCGCCATCGGCGTTGGCCATAGCCACCAGCGGGACCGCGAGATCGCGCGGCGACACGCGAGCGGACTTGCGCTCGAACCACTGATCTTCCGCAAGGGCCAGCAGCGCTGGCCCCACCTGCTCTGGGGTCAACGTCAGGCTACGATCCACGACTGCCGAGGTCATAGAGTAACTGTAACATTGTTACAGCTTGTTACAGTGTTGCAGCTTCTCCAGCACGAGTTTCCCGGCCCAGCACGGGCCGGGGTCGTCGCCACTCCATGCCGCGGTGAGGTGTTCTCCCGACGAGACGGGCCCGGGTTGCTGCGCGACCGCCCGGGTACGGCACCCCAACACCGGGAGGGTGTGGCCTGCCGCATGCAGTCCCGGTTGTCAGGCATGGCCTCTCCCGGTTTTGCCAGTGGGCTCTAGTACGGTGTGAGCACACCTGCTGAGAACAGCATTTAGCGCGCCGTTGGCGTAGGAGACACACGATGGCACCGACCACCAAAGAGGCCCAACGGGCCGAGTTGCACAAGACCATCTGGCGGATCGCCAACGACCTGCGCGGCTCGGTGGACGGCTGGGACTTCAAGGCCTACGTCCTGGGCATGCTGTTCTACCGGTTCATCTCAGAGAACCTCACCGCCCATATCAACCAGGGCGAGCACGAGGCCGGGGATCCCGATTACGACTACATCGATGAGTCCGATCACCGGGCCTCCGACATCCTTGACGGCGTCGTGGCAGAGAAGGGGTTCTTCATCTTCCCCTCGGAGCTGTTCGCCAATGTCCGCGATCGGGCGCCCCGGGACGAGAAACTGAACGAGACCCTGGAGCGGGTATTCCGCAACATCGAGGGGTCGGCGGTCGGCACGGCGGCCGAGGGCGCGTTGAAGGGCCTGTTCGATGACCTTGACGTCAATAGCTCCAAGCTTGGCCCGACGGTGCTCAAGCGCAACGGGAAACTCGCCAAGCTCCTGAACGCGATCGGCGATCTGCCGCTGGGTAATTTCGAGGACAACTCGATCGACCTTTTCGGGGACGCCTACGAATACCTCATGGGCATGTATGCCTCGCAGGCCGGCAAGTCCGGTGGGGAGTATTACACCCCGCAGGAGGTCTCGGAGCTGCTGGCCCGGCTGACGGTGATCGGCAAAACCGCGGTGAACAAGGTCTACGACCCGGCCTGCGGGTCGGGGTCGCTGCTGCTGAAGTTCGCCAAGGTTCTCGGGCCAGACCGGGTCCGCAACGGGTTCTACGGGCAGGAGATCAACCTGACCACGTACAACCTGGCGCGAATCAACATGTTCTTGCACAACATCAACTACGAGCACTTCAGCATTGAGCACGGCGATACCCTGACCGATCCCAGGCATTGGGATGATGAGCCGTTCGAGGCGATCGTGTCGAATCCTCCCTATTCGACGAAGTGGGAGGGAAACGATAACCCGCTGCTCATCAACGACGAACGATTCGCCCCCGCCGGGGTGCTGGCGCCGAAGTCGAAGGCGGACCTGGCGTTCACCATGCACATCCTGTCGTGGCTGAGCGTCAACGGCACCGCGGCGATCGTCGAGTTCCCCGGCGTGCTTTACCGCGGGGGTGCGGAACGCAAGATCCGCAAATACCTCATCGACAACAACTACGTGGATGCCGTGATCCAGCTGCCGCCGGATCTTTTCTTCGGCACCACCATCGCCACCTGCATCATCGTGCTGAAAAAATCGAAGCCCGAGAACACGGTGCTGTTCATCGACGCCTCGGGTGAGTTCAGCCGGGTCGGGAACAAGAACAAGCTGCTGCAGCAGAACCAGGATCACATCCTGGAAACCTTCACCGCCCGCCGCGACGTGGACCACGTAGCCAAGCTCGTGACCAACGAAGACCTCGCGGCCAACGACTACAACATCTCGGTGTCCTCCTATGTCGAGAAGGAGGACACCCGCGAGGCCGTGGACATCCAGGCCCTCAACGCCGAGATCGCCCGCATCGTCGCCCGCCAGGCCGAGCTTCGCACCGAGATCGACGCCATCGTCGCCGACCTGGAGGGAGAGCCGTCGTGACCAGGGGAGCAGCCGGTGAGGTGATCCTCTACCGGCGCGACGACGGCGCCCCCGCGCTTGAGGTACGCCTGGAGGAAGAGACCGTCTGGCTCAGCCAGCAGCAGATCGCCGAGCTGTTCCAGACCTCCCGCACCAACGTCGTCGAGCACCTTCGGAACATCTACAACGAAGCAGAGTTGGACGAGGCTGCAACCTGTCGGAGATTCCGACAGGTTCGCACCGAGGGTTCCCGTCAGGTCGCCCGGGAGATCCCGTTCTACAACCTTGATGCCATCATCTCAGTCGGCTACCGGGTGAAGAGCAGGGTCGCCACCCAGTTCCGGATCTGGGCGACCGAACGCCTGCGGGAGTACCTCATCAAGGGTTTCACGATGGATGACGCCAAGCTGAAGAATCTTGGTGGCGGCAGTTACTGGCGTGAGCTGCTGGAACGCATCCGTGACATCCGCAGTAGCGAGAAGGTGCTGTACCGGCAGGTGCTGGACCTCTACGCCACCAGTGTGGACTACGACCCGCGCGCACCAGAGACCACTGAGTTCTTCAAGATCGTCCAGAACAAGCTTCACTACGCCGCACACGGGCAGACCTCCGCGGAGGTCATCGCCGCCCGAGCCGATGCCACGAAGCCGAACATGGGGCTCACTTCGTTCAGCGGCGAGCGACCCCGCAAGTCCGATGTCACGATCGCGAAGAACTACCTTGGCGAGTCCGAGCTGAAGAAGCTCAACACCTTGGTGTCGGCCTACTTCGATGCGGCGGAGTTCCGTGCGCAGAACCACGAGCCCACCTACATGAGCGACTGGCTCGCCCACCTCGACCGCCTCATCGTCGCCATGGACGCTCCTGTCCTGCGCGGCTCCGGCAGCGTCAGCCGCGAACGGGCAGTAGCCCACGCCGAGGGCGAGTACGCCAAGTATCGCGCCCAGCTGGCAACCACCCCGACCGAAGTTGAAGAAGCCTACCTGGAATCCATCAAACGCGCCCAGCGCGAGATCGAAGGCAAGAAATGAGCCAAATCGACAAACTGATCGCAGACCTATGCCCGGATGGGGTGAGTCAGTATCAGCTAGGGGAGATCGCGGGCTACTCAGACACTCGAGCACAAGCTTCCCACCTTGATAAAACCACCTTTGTGGGCGTGGATAATCTTCTGCCAAACAAGGGAGGCAGGGTTGATGCAAGCCACGCACCAAACACATCCAGCCTAACCGCTTACGAGGCTGGAGATCTACTACTCGGTAATATTCGTCCCTACCTGAAGAAAATCTGGCTTTCAGACAGAACTGGTGGATGCAGCGGCGATGTCCTCGCCATTCGCCTTTCGAAGGCATTTCACCCAATAGTCGATGCCAGATTTCTCTACTACACGCTATCATCAGATAAATTCTTCTCCTACGCCACGCAACACTCAAAAGGCGCCAAGATGCCACGAGGAGACAAGGCAGCGATCTTGAAATTCCGCGTCCCCGTTCCACCGCTTGAGGTGCAGCGGGAAATCGTGAGAGCGCTGGATAAGTTCACCCAGCTGGAAGCGGAGCTGGAAGCGGAGCTGGAAGCCCGCCGCCGCCAGTACGAATACTATTTGGATAGGCTTATCACGTTTCGTGTAGAAAACGAGGTGCCATGGGTCGCAATTGGCGATCTAGGGTTGATTTTCCGAGGTAAGCGGTTCACCAAGAGCGACTATGTTGACTCAGACGGGATAGGGGTCATTCACTACGGAGAGATTTATACCAGATACGGCACCACCGCAAATCAAGCGACTTCTCAGGTCCGATCCGACCTAGGACCTGTGCTACGATACGCCCGTAAAGGTGACGTTATCTTGACCGACGTTGGAGAAACGGTTGAGGATGTCGGGAAAGCGATGGCATGGCTCGGAGAGGAGCCTGTTGCGGTGCATGATCACTGCTACGTGATACGTTCCGAACTGGACGCCTCCTACCTCGCCTATACGATGCAAGGAAATGACTTCCGCAAAGCTAAGGAACAAGCTATCGCCCGCACCAAAGTAAAGACTCTATTGCTGGACGGACTAAAGCGAATCAAAGTCCCCATCCCTCCCCTCGAAGAGCAACGCCGCATCGTCTCGATCCTGGACAAGTTCGATTCCTTGGTGAACGATCTCAGTATTGGTCTTCCGGCGGAGCTGGCGGCTCGGCGGAAGCAGTACGAGTATTACCGGGACCGGCTGCTGACCTTTGAGGAGAAACGATGATCCCCGATTATCAGACGTGCATGCGGCCGGTGCTGGTTTTGCTCGCCGATGGCCAGACCTGGCGCAAGCGGGATCTCGTTGCCGCGCTGGAGGAGGAGTTTCACCTCACTCCCGAGGAGCAGAACGCCCTGCTGCCCAGCGGCAAGCAGCGGGTGATGGCCAGCCGGGTCGGCTGGGCGATCACCTATCTGTTCAAAGCCGACCTGATCGAACGCCCAACCCGTGGGCACGCACGCATCACCGGCACCGGGCGTGAAGCTTTGGCGGCTCATCCTGAGCGAATCGACATCAGAACGTTGGAGTCATACCCGCACTTCCGGGAGTTCCTCCAACGCACCGGCACCTCGGGCGGCTCGCCGGAGCAAGCGGCAGCAGCGGAACCCCCGGCAGCCTCCACCCCCGCCGACCTGATCCAGCAGGCCATCAAAGCGAACCGGGCGGTGGTTGAGGCCGAGGTCCTCACCGCGGCGGTGAATGTCTCCCCCGCGGGGTTCGAGCACCTGGTGATCCAACTGCTTGCCGCGATGGGTTACGGCCAGCGTGGTTCTCTCGAACACACCCCACTCAGCAACGACGGCGGCATCGACGGGATCATCAGCCAGGACCCGCTCGGCCTGGACCGCATCTACGTGCAGGCGAAGTGCTGGGCCCTGCATCGCAGCGTCGACCGGCCCGAGATTCAGCGATTCGCCGGTGCCCTGCTCAGCAAACAAGGTGACCGGGGTGTCTACATCACCACCGCCACCTTCACCCGCGGCGCCCGCGACGAGGCCGAACGCATCAACGCCCGCATCGAGCTGATCGACGGGCAGCGCCTCGCCCAACTGCTCGTCCACTACGGGGTGGGAGTGCAGTCGGAACCCACCCCCAGCCTTGTCCGTCTGGACGAAGACTTCTTCGACGCTCTGTGAGCCACGCGATGAAACCGAACGACCACACACCCGCCACGGCCGTTTCCTACGACCCGATTGCGGTCTCGGTGGAGTCCACCGTCGTCGCGGAGTACATCCCTGATCCGCACGAGGAGACCGCCTATCAGTCGGAGGCGGCCCAGGAGGCCGAACTCATCCGGGTGCTGCAGTCACAGGCCTACGAGTATCTGACGATCCGTTCGGAGGCTGACCTGATCGGCAACCTGCGAACCCAGCTGGAACTGTTGAACGGGTTTCAGTTCTCGGATACCGAATGGGATCGGTTCTTCACCACCTGCATTGCCGGAAAGAACGACGGCATTACCGAAAAGATGGTGCGCATCCACGAAGACAACGTGCAGCTGCTTCGCCGGGACGACGGCACCACCAAGAATGTGCTGCTGATCGATCAGCGACGTATCCACAACAACCGACTCCAGGTCATCAACCAGTACGAGATCGGCCAGGGCGAGGGCGGTGCCAAGTATTCCAACCGGTACGACGTGACGATCCTCGTCAACGGGTTGCCGCTGGTGCACATCGAACTCAAACGCCGGGGCGTGGACATCCGTGAGGCGTTCAACCAGATCGACCGGTATCAGCGGGACAGTTTCTGGGCGGGCAGCGGTCTGTTCGACTACGTTCAGCTGTTCGTCATCTCCAACGGCACGCTCACCAAGTACTACTCCAACACCACCCGGAGCCAGCACCTGAAAGAAGGGCAGCAGACCAGCCGCAGACGCAAGACCTCCAATTCGTTCGAGTTCACCTCGTGGTGGGCGGATGCCAGGAACCAGCCGATCCGCGACCTGATCGCGTTCGCCAAAACCTTCTTCGCCCGGCACACGCTGCTCAACATCCTCACCCGGTACTGCGTCCTCACCGTCGACAAGATGCTGCTGGTGATGCGTCCCTACCAGATCGTCGCCGCCGAGAAGATGCTGCAGCGCATCGAGATCGCCACCAATTACAAAAAACTCGGCACCATCGACGCCGGCGGCTACGTCTGGCACACCACCGGCTCGGGCAAAACCCTGACCAGTTTCAAGGCCGCCCAGCTCGCCACCCAGATGGACAGCGTTGACAAGGTGCTTTTCGTGGTGGACCGCAAGGACCTGGACTACCAGACCATGCGCGAATACGACCGTTTCCAGAAGGGTGCGGCCAATTCCAATACGTCCACCGCGGTGCTCAAACGCCAGCTGGAAAGCCGGGACGCCAAGATCATCATCACGACGATCCAGAAACTCTCGACCTTCATCAAGGCCAACCCCAGCCACGACGTCTATCGCCAGCACGTCGTCATCATCTTCGACGAATGCCACCGTTCCCAGTTCGGGGACATGCACACCGCGATCACCAAGGCGTTCAAGCGGTACAACCTGTTCGGTTTCACAGGCACACCGATCTTCGCGATCAACGCGGCCAGCGGCGGAAACCCCCGGCTGAAAACCACCGAACAGGCCTTCGGGGATAAACTCCACACCTACACGATCGTGGACGCCATCACCGACAAGAACGTGTTGCCGTTCCGCATCGACTACGTCAGCACCGTGCAGGTGGGCAGCGTCACCGACAAGCAGGTGTCGGCCATCGACACCGAGCGGGCGCTGCTCGACCCGGAACGCATCAGCAAGATCGTCTCCTATGTGCTTGAGCATTTCGACCAGAAAACGAAACGCGCCTCCAGTTACGACCATTCGGTCGTCACCAATGTGGCCGAATCCAGCCGCACCTCTCGCCGCGCCGAAGCGCTTCGGGGACATCGCCGCGTGCATGGTTTCAATGCGCTGTTCGCCACCGCATCCATTGAGGCCGCCCGGATCTACTACAACCACTTTGCGTTGCTGCAGGAAAAACTGCCGCCCGGACGCAGGCTGAAGATCGGCCTGATCTACTCCTACGGGGCCAACGAGGCCGTCAGCGACGGGATCATCGACGACGAGGCCTTCGACACCGACGAGTTGCCCGCCGACGCTCGCAGCTTCCTGGAGGACGCGATCCAGGATTACAACGACCTGTTCGGCACCAGCTACGACACCAGCGCCGAGAGGTTCCAGAACTACTACAAGGACCTCTCACAGCGGATCAAGAACCGGGAAATCGACTTGGTCATCGTCGTGAACATGTTTCTCACTGGCTTCGACGCCACCACCCTCAACACCCTCTTCGTCGACAAGAACCTGCGCGCCCACGGTCTCATCCAGGCCTATTCCCGGACCAACCGGATCCTGAACTCGGTGAAGACCTACGGCAATATCGTCGCCTTCCGCAACCTGGAGGACGAGACCAACGCCGCGCTGGAACTGTTCGGCAACCGGGAGGCCCGCGGCGTCGTCCTGCTCAAGCCCTACCAGGACTACTACCGCGAATACGCCGACAAGGTCGCCGAGTTGCTGGAGGCATTCCCGCTCGGCCAGCCGATCATCGGAGAGGCAGCTCAGAAGGCCTTCATCGCGCTGTTCGGCGCAATTCTGCGGTTGCAGAACGTCCTTTCCTCATTCGACGACTTCGCCGGGAACGAGATCCTCAGCGAACGCCAAGGGCAGGACTACCGCAGCATCTACCTCGACCTCTACGCCCAGTTCCGTCAAGGCCAGGACGCCGAGAAGGAAGTAATCAACGACGACGTTCTCTTCGAGATCGAACTCATCAAACAGGTGGAGATCAATGTCGATTACATCCTCATGCTGGTGCAGAAGTACCGGGACGAGCACGGTGACGGCGACGACAAAGAGATCCGCTCCGAGATCACCCGGGCGGTCAATGCCAGCCCGACGCTGCGTAACAAGAGGGACCTCATCGAGGCATTCGTCGACTCGGTTTCTGTTGACGGGCACATCGACGACGAATGGGTGGCCTTCATCGAGGCCGAGCGCAAGACCGAGCTCGCCAGGATCATCGCGGACGAGAACCTCAAGCCGGAGGCCGCTCAGGAGTTCGTCCAGAACGCCTTCCGCAACGGCGAGTTGCGCACCACCGGGACGGCCATCACCAAGATCTTGCCGCCGATTTCGCGTTTCGCTCCGAGCGGCGGTCACGACGAGAAGAAACGTCGGGTGATTGCCAGGCTGAGCGCCTTCTTCGACCGCTTCCTCGGGTTGGGTGCCGCACCAACCGAAAGTCCTGGACATCATGACTGATCTCCTTGGGCGGTAAGCGACAGACCTGCGGCTCGGCAGGCAGCGGCCCTGATCGAGTCACTCCGTGATCAGCGCATCCAAGGCAGTTAGGTCTTCGTCGGTGAGTGGAGCTGCTTCGTCCATTGCCTGCAGTTGCGCGTGGGTGCGTGTGCCCAGTAGCTGGTTGACATGGGCGTTCGCGCGTTCGTGGCGTTCGATGTAGTCAAGCAGGTCGGCCTTCGCGATCCGGCGGTTCGACCCGACCAGCCGGTAGGCCAACAACCCGCGATCCATGATCTTCACCAGATGTGGGCGGCTCACCCGCAACAGTTGGGCCGCCTGATTGGGGGTCAGTTCTTTGTCAGAGGCGAGCAGCGTCACGTCCGCACCGCGTCGCACCGCATCAAGCAGGCCTTCGAGCATGATCGCGAGAGGCGAGCCCTGAGGCAGGCCCTGAGCAAACTCTTCCGTTTGAGCCAGCTCGTCAGCAGAAACCTTGTCGGCAGTCAGCGTCGTGGACATGAGACAGACCTTCACTCGCATAGATGCAATATCTGAAACAACTGTATCAGCTGTTCAACCCTTCACCAACTGGAGGACTGCTACCTGGTCCAGCGGCGAGGAGGTCAGCAGCGGTGCGCCATCGGCGCTTCGTTGCTGTGCCCCTGGACCACTTACACCCACTCAGCCAACAGCACCGTGACGCTGGGGACGCGCTCTGGCCGAGCGTCGCCAGCTCATTGAGAACCGGACCGAAGCTGTCCTCGGCACCGCTCTCCAAGCCCACGGGCCGTGGGCCAAGGCGCTCGGCCAAGCCCCGGCGAGTGGACGGGGACGGCCGCAGTGGCGCCGACGCGCCCTTGTCGTCACCACATATCGCGACTGGTACCAGATCACCAACCCAACAGCCCTCGGGGCAGCCCCGGAGGCCTCCGCGCAGAGGATCGACCGAGCCTGCGCCACGATCGCTCTCCGGATGCATGTCTCACGCTGGCGACGAGAACGGCTGAAGGGAACCTGGACAACGGGTGGACCGCCTTCTTGAACTCTGAGCCCAGATCCTTGCTAACTCAGCTCCTTCGGCTCTCCCTGAAGAGGCTTTTCACGAGCGGCAACATGGACCGGTCGGCGAGGACTGCGGTCGGGGTGGATAGCTAGACTTGGTTGGCAGGGTGGCGCAACCCCGATACAGCGACACCGTTCTGACCGCACACGTGAATCGTCCGTGAAAGGGGGATCGTGTCCATGATCGACTCGGCATGGAAGAGCTGGTACCGAGCAAAGCATGACCAGCGGTGTCTCGCTTCCGGTGATGCTTTCGAGGAGTACGTCACGGCGATCTTGGCTCGCCTCCATGTCGACTATCTAAACCCAACGCCGATGGGAAGGCGCGGCGACGGCGGCTGTGATGGGCTCGCCGACAATGGATCGATCCTGTACGCCTGCTATGGACAGCGCGCCACAAGCGGCATTGACCAGAAGACCAAAGACAAGCTGGAGTCGGACTTCGCCAGAGGGATCGCTAGCTGGGAGAGCTTCTCAACTTGGCGTTTTGTGACCAACGCTCCCTTTGGCCCTGCGCCGACTAAGAGTGTTCAGGTTCTGCGGAAGCAGCATGCGCCGGGTACTCAACGCCCCATCAGAATCGAGATTTGGAAGGCAGATGATCTATGGTGGAAGGCCGTTAGCAAGCTGACCGCATCGCAGCTAGATGAAGTCATTCCAGGCGTTCCGCACGCACAGAACGTGAAGCTCACTGATCTTGTGGAGCTGATCCTCTCTCTGGAGAGGGTAGATGGGGATGATCCCGACCACATTGAATCCATCCGCCCAGTTCCCCCAACCAAGATGGACTTCAATAATCTCCCCGAAACTACGAGGGCAGAGTTCAACGCGGGGAGACTGCTATCGACACGCATCAACAAATGGTTTTCCGAACAAGCGAACCCTGAGTTGCGTGACGAGAAGGCTCAACGCTTCCGCGTCATCTACCAAGAAGCCAGGCGGGCTACTCAGGATGTACGCGAAATTGTTCGTCGAATCTACGGGGCACTTGGCGGCCAAGATTTTGACTTCTCCACAAAAAGGGCCAATGCCGTGTATGCCGTCACGGCATACTTCTTTGACTCGTGTGACATCTTCGAAGAGCCACCTGCGGAGCATGATGGAGGTGAACTGCGCGATGTTGCTTCCCACTAAAGGGATCGAACCTCAACGAGCTTTGCTAACTATTGGAGCACACCTCATCTCGCTATTAGATTCGCCGGCAACCGTCTCGGGGCTTTGGGAGCGATTCTCGAAATACTCAAGTGAGGTTAGCCTAGATGTCAAGATCACCTTCGATTGGTTTGCGCTTGCCTTGTCCATGCTGTTTGCGATTGACGCAGTTTCTTGGAACAAATCTGGGCAGTTGGTGAGATGTCATGTTTCTGCATAAACTAGGCTCATCTGACGCACGCTTCAAGCAGTTGCAATTTCACGACGGGATGAACATTCTGCTCGCGGATAAAACGACTGAATCCACGTCAGGGGACAGTCGAAATGGTTCAGGCAAGACGAGTTTTATCAGAATCCTACGCTACATTCTTGGAGGGAGTATCGACGACAGCCTCAAAGCTGATCTGCTATCCAAGCACTCGTTCTGGGCCGAAATTGAACTAGACGGAGCTGCAGAGCCTAGCCGAGCGCAAAGACCGGTATCGCCGCGAACGAAGGTCTACGTAAATGGATCTGAGACTAGCGTTGATGACTGGAAGCGCGAACTCTCCAAACTCTTTGGCCTTCCCGAATCTATCAGAAGGCCTACAGTAGGACAGCTATTCGGACAGCTTGTCCGTGACTACTTCAGCGATCCGCTCAAGACTTATCGTGTCGAGTCCGACTGGGAGTCGGGAACCCGGATCGGTTTCTTTCTTGGATTCTCGCCTGAGATCCTTGCTAAAGCTGGCGAGGTAACAGCGCTGGAGAAGAACCGGAAAGCGCTTAATAAAGCTATTTCCGACGGCGCGCTCGGTGCTATCGCGCTCAGCGAGCCGGAGTTGCGTGCCCGTTTGGCTCAAACTCGTGAGAAGCGGTCTCGCTTGGAGTCCAATCTGTCGGGATTTAGGGTCGATGAGCAGTATGCTGACCACCAGGCGGAGGCGAACCGTCTGACCCACGCAATCAGAGACCTCAATGATGAGGGCCTTTCGCTCGAACGACGAAAGCGCGACCTCGAGCTTGCAATGACGGAAGAGCGCCCCGCTGTCGCAGGGGCAGAACTGGCCAAGCAGCTTGAAAGTATGTACGCGGAAATCGGTATCGTCCTGCCGGAGACTACGACCCGCCGCTTCAGCGAAGTCGCCGAGTTTCATGCTTCCGTGGTGAGAAACCGGCAAATGTACCTTCAAGCAGAGTTGCTGGCTGTAAGTCAGCGCCTAGCTGAGGCGCGCTCGGAGCGCCAAGCTCTCGATCAACGACGCGCGGCCGTCATGAATCTATTGAACGAGTCGATGGCATTGGAAACGTTCCGCAGCGCAGAACGCGAACTCACTGAGCTGGACGCCCTTGTTGCTGACTTGGAGCGGAAACTGGAGCTTGTGCAGTCTGTCAGCGACACAGGTCTTCGCTTGCGCGCAATGATGTCCGAGGCAGAAGCCAACGTCCGAACTGAGATTGCGGACCGCGAGCTTCCTCTGGAAGAGGCCATCGTCTTGTTCCAGCGACTCGGAGAAGAGATCTACAACGACCGCAACGTGTCCTTGCTGATCGAGGCGACGCGTAAGGGCATCTTGAAAGTCGTACCAAAGATTGATGGCGATGCCTCGGCAGGGATTTTGGGCGTGAAAATCTTCCTGCTTGACATGGTGTGCGCCGCGACGGCAATCCAAATCGGTCGTGCACCGCGAATATTGGTGCACGATAGCCAACTGTTTGATTCCATGGACGACCGGCAGATCGCATCTTGTCTCAACATTGGCGCTCGGCTCGCGGATCAGGTGGGGTTTCAGTATGTCGTGACGCTCAACTCAGATCGGCTTGCAGCCGCTGAAATAGAAGGCTTCGACCGGCGGGACTACGTGATAGAACCGGTCCTTACCGATGCAGGAGAAGAAGGCGGCCTCTTCGGATTCCGCTTCATCTGATGCGCCGCAGTTTTGCTGGCTGCTCGTAGCTGAGTGTGATGGGTCGTTGATGCAAAAGCTCGTGGCCTTATGCCGGGATGGGTGTTGCGAAACATCCAACCGGACACGGACCACGAGCTGTGAACGAGCCTACTTACTCGTAGCGTGACGCTGTGAGCGTGATCTTCATACCTGCCCGACTATCACGTGATCGACGCGATCGATCTGCCTTCTGGCGGTCGGCGTGTGCTCAGCGGACGTTCACCCAAACGACGCCCGAACTACCGCTCGGTGCACGAATCGACTGCGGCAAACGTTGCTGACGGCGGTGATCGATGAAGGGTCAGCCCGTCCACCAAGCCGCTAGGAATCATCACGTGGCCTGGTGGACCGCCCAGAATACGGGCTCTTCCTATCTGAGGTGGGGGTGGGTGAGTCCGCCGCCGGTGAGGAGCATGTGGAGTAGGTAGTGGTCTGGGTTGCGGAGTCCTCGTGTGATTGGTCGTTGGAGTTCGATCAGTCCGTTGAAAGGCACCGCGAGCGGGCCAATAGCTTCGAGAGTCACACCCGGATCGACACGACCTGCATCCATCCTGACCAGCCGATCCCAGACCAGCCAGAGTCATACTCACAGATCGCTTCGGTGTCGCCGTTGCTGGCGCGGTCGGTTTCGGGGTAGGCCAGGAATGCGTCTCACCATCGTTTCAGGGTCGTGCCGAGCCGTTTGATTTCTGGGATCGGGCAGGTCGGGAATGACGTGAGGACCTTCTCGGCGATGTGTCGGCCTTCGGCCATGCTCGGCGCGTGGTATGCGGAGCGCAGTTGCTGGGCGCACTGCCATGCGATGTAGACCTGGTCCAGCACCGTGGTCGCGTCGTCGGGCTGGTCGTTGATAGCGTTCTTGTAGCCGTGGAACGGGTCGAGTGTGGCGACCTTGACCCCGGCACGCAACGCCTCGCCACCTTCCTCGAGCCAGTCGCGATACGCCTTCCCTGACCGGCCCGGCACCAGGTCCAGCAGCCGCGCCCGTGGGGCGCCGTCAGCATCCCGGGGTGAGATCGAGCATCCCGGTCAACTGCTTGGGCCGCGGCCACCACGGTTGATCGGGAGCTCGGAGACGTGGTGCCACACGTGCTCATCCACGCCGAGCCGCTTCACACCAGCGAACCGGGTCACATCGTCAGCCATCACCTGCAACATCGGCTTGATCGAAGACCACAGCGTGTTCCACGTGATTCCGAGTTGTCGAGCCAAGCCCGCGACCGAGGCATGTTCACGGCGAAGCTGCTTGACTGCCCACCAACACGCACGCATGGTCAAACCTGCCCGCGGAGCCACGACTACCGGGTTCTGCTGCGTGAACACCTTCTTCACACAAGGACCGCTCGCCGCAACACCAGGTTCGCTTGCGCCACACGATCCGCACGATCCGATCAAAGCACGGCGCGTCGACCAAGGTCACATTGCTGCGGCCATGGCCATCCGCGATCACCCCGCGCTCCGGGCAACCCATCGGCGATCTGGTTGATTCGACACCGACCGTTAGCAGCCCGACGGCCGCATCGACATCGACGGTGGTCACATGCAAGTCTCCCAGACCGACCAGCAGATCGCAGCGAACACAATACGTGGCATGGGTGCCACCGCGACGCGCGGCAACACAACATAGACCCGGGCAACATCGAGGTCCTCCGGAACGGTGTGTTTGGTCGCCACCAATCCTGAGGGCCTCGACCCGTTTCACCCCAACGCCAACCCCCACCCCAACTCTGAAGAGCCATTAAACCTGTTTTTCGTCACTGTCCACGAAACGTGTAGCACTAGGCGGTTGGGTCACCGGTTAGCCTGAAAGAAACGACATGTGAAGGGAGCATCATGGCTGAGGCTGTCTTTTCCGCGGTCGCCGAATCCTTGGAGGGCATGGCGACGCGCTGCACATCCCGGGGTATGAGTTTCGTCCTGGACGAGCCGCCTTCGCTCGGCGGCAAGGACGAGGGGATGAACCCGCTCGAAGCCGTCCTGTCGGCCCTCGGCGCCTGCAAGTGCGTCGTTGCGAGGGCTTTTGCCAAGCCGAACGGTATCCGGCTGCGCCACGTGCGGGTCGAGGTGGACGGGGTGTTCGACCCGGACGGGTTCCGGGGGAAGAACCCCGCCGCGAAGGTCGGGCTATCAACGATCAGGACGCGCTACCACATCGACGCAGACAACACCCCCGAAGAAATCGCGGCATTCGTTGAGTTCATCGAGGCCCACTGCCCGGTCCACGACACCCTGGTCAACCCGCCACAGCTGAGCTACGAGATCGCCTGAACCAGCAGCGGCCAAGCCTTCGACCGGCCGGGATGGGTGATGGGCTGAGCCGGGGCACCCCACCAGCCGGGGGTCGGCACGGGGACGCCCCGGCCCTGCCAGCACCTTGGCCGCGGTCAGCCGAGGTGGTCGCTCAGCCCCTCCAGCGCCGGGGCAAACACCTGGCTGGCGAAGAAGGCCTCCCAGCGCTCCCGCTCGTCCTGGGCGCAGTCGAACTCCGTCCACCACTCGACGAGGGACTGACCGGTCGAGCTCACCCGGGTCACCTTCAGCGTGGAGACATATCCGGTCACGTCGAACGGGGCCGGATCGCAGAACCCGTAGGAGTAGCTGCGGTCGAGGTCCGACAGGGCGAGCAGCCGCTCCCTGATCCGGGATTCACCGAACTGGAAGCTCCGCACGGCACCGACCGTCGCTCCGGTCAGGCCGTCCTCGATGTGGCTCTCGGAGACCGCGGAGCCGAACCAGGTGGCCAGTCCGTTGAAGTCCCTAAGGGTGTCCCACACCCTGTCGGCGTCGTGCTGGATGATCGTGCTGTAGTACGAGACCGTCATGTCAGCCCTTCTTGAAGGTGACGGCCTTGAACTCCTCGGTCTGTGCGCGGATACCCACCTCGGTCGGGAATCGCTCAATGGAACTCGCCCCGTAGAAGCCGACGATGCCGTCGGTGTGGTCGAGGATGTACTGCGCGTCGGCCGGGTTCGCGATCGGCCCGCCGTGGCACAGGCACAGGATGTCGGGGTTGACGCTCCTGGCCGCGTCCGCGAGCTGCTGCACCTTGACCGCCGCCTCCTCCAGGGTCAGCGCGGTCTTCGCACCGATGGTCCCAGACGTCGTCAGGCCCATGTGAGGGACGAGGATGTCCGCCCCGGCGCGGGCCATGTCCTTGGCCTGGTCCTCATCAAAAACGTAGGGGGAGGTGAGCAGGTCGAGTTCGTGAGCCATGCGGATCATGTCGATTTCGTGCCCGTACCCCATGCCGGTCTCTTCCAGGTTCGCCCGGAACACCCCGTCGATCAGGCCGACGGTGGGGAAGTTCTGCACACCGGCGAACCCGATCTCTTTCACCTGGCGCAGGAAGTGCCCCATGACACGGAACGGGTCGGTTCCGTTGACGCCCGCGAGGACGGGGGTGCGCTTCACGACGGGCAGCACCTCGTTGGCCATCTCCATGACGATGGCATTGGCGTCCCCGTAGGCCAGCAGCCCGGACAGCGAGCCGCGTCCGGCCATGCGGAACCGGCCCGAGTTGTAGATGACCAGCAGGTCTATGCCACCGGCTTCCGCGGACTTCGCGGTGATACCGGTGCCCGCGCCGCCGCCGATGATGGGCTGGCCCTGGGCGACCTGGGTGCGGAAACGATCGAGGATCTCTTGGCGGGACATGTTTCTCCTTCTCAGTTGGTGATGGATGCGTGCAGTGCGCGGGCCATCGCGGCACCGAAACCTGGGTCGTTGATCGCCTGGTCGAGTTCGTGGACGACGACGCCGGAGCCCGTCAGCCCCGCGCGCAGTTCCGCGAACAGCGCGGCGTCGGCCTCGGCATCCCGGAAGGGGGCTCCCTCGACGTCGATGGCGCTCACGCCCCGCAGGGGGATGAAAAGCTCGGTGGGTCCGGTGGCGGCGGCGAGTTTGGCGGCGATGCGGCGTCCCAGCTCGGCCATCTCCTCAGGCGTGGTGCGCATCAGCGTCACGGTGGGGTTGTGGACGAACAGGTTGCGTCCGGCGAACTCGGGCGGCACGGTGTCGGCGGGGCCGAAGTTCACCATGTCGAGCGCCCCCAGGCTGACGGCCTGCGGCAGGCCGACCCGCCCGGCCATCTCCAGCCGCCGCGGCCCCGCGGACAGGACACCGCCCACGAGGTCGTCGGCCAGCTCGGTGGTGGTGAGGTCACACACCCCGGCCAGCAGGCCCGACTCGGCGAGTTTCTCCATGGCGCGGCCACCCGCCCCGGTGGCGTGGAAGACCAGCACCTCGTAGCCGAGGTCGGTCAGGGTGTCGCGGGCCTCGTCCGCGGCCGGGGTCGTCACGCCGAACATGGTGACCGCGACGACCGGTTTGTGGCCGGCGGGGACGGCGGCCAGCCGGTCCTCGTATGCCTGGGCCATCCCGGCGATCGCCGCGGCCGCGTTGGCGAACACCTGGGAGGAGACCGAGTTGATCCCGGCGACGTCGACGACCGAGTACATGAGCGTCGCGTCCACCTCGCCGACGTAGGGTTTCACGTCGCCGGAGGCCATGGTCGAGACCAGCAGCTTCGGGAAACCGACCGGGAGGGCCTGCATCGCAGCCGCGGCGACCGAGGAGCCACCGGACCCACCGAGGGCCAACAGGCCGTGGATGCGTCCCGACACCGCCAGGTCGCGGACGATACGGGCCGCCCCGACGCTCATCACCTGCATCATCTCGCCCCGGTCGCGGCGTTCACGCAGGGCGGCGGCGTCGGAGTCCGCGGCGGCGATCACATCGTCGGAGCTGACGTTGGCCAACGGGCTCGCCGAAAAGGACCCGACATCGACGAACAGGGCCTGCACCCCGTGCTTGTCCAGTTGCTCGGCCAGCCAGGCGCACTCGGCACCTTTGGTGTCCAGCGTCCCGATCAGTGCAACAACAGCCATACGGTCTCACTCCTTCGTGTGTGTCGGGCCCGCCCTGCTCAAGCGCGGCCGCGGCGGCCGGGCGTCCAAGGGCAACAGCGAGGCTACGTCTCACCACAGGACGGCACTAGTCCAATCCGGGGGAATTGGCCCAGGACGGTGGGGCATACTCGGCAGCGTGGGAGTGCGCATGGATTCGGCGGAGCTGTCGAGGCTGCTCGGGGTGTGGACGGACGCGGACGAGCGGCTGCCGGACGCGCTGGCGAGGACCATTTCAGAGCTTGTGGATCACGGTTTCGTGCCCGCGGGAAGCACCTTGCCGCCGCAGCGGGAGCTCGCACAGGTGCTGGGGGTCGCCCGCGGGACCGTCGCATCCGCCCTGGCGATGCTGGAGGCTGGCGGGTATGTGGTCTCGACCCGGGGGTCGGGGACGCGGGTGAGATCGGGCCGGGTGAGCGCCGAGCACCGGGCCGGCGGGCGGCTGTTCTCGTTCACCAACGCCCCGCGCGATGTCATCGACCTGTCCAGCGGGGCCCTGCCCGCGTCCGCGGTGACCAGGGAGGTGCTGTCGGCGAGCCTGGACGGGCTCGACCCCTACCTGGAGACCGACGGCTATTTCCCGGCCGGGCTTCCGGTGTTGCGGCAGGCGATCGCCGAGCACCTCACCCGCGATGGGGTGCCGACCCGGCCCGCGGAGGTCCTGGTGACGAGCGGGGCGCAGCAGGCGACCTCGCTGGCGATCCGGGGGCTGCTGGACCCGGGCGACCTCGTCCTGACCGAGGACCCGAGCTATAGGGGTGCGCTGTGTGCGCTGCGGGACCATGGCGTCCGACTGGAGGGGGTCCCGCTGCGCGACGGCGGCATCGACGTGGACCTGGTGGCGCGCGCGACTGTGAGGCGTCCGGCCGCGCTGTACTGCCAGACCAGCGTCCACAACCCGACGGGGCAGAGCATGACCAGAGACGCACGGGCGGCGCTCGCCGACGTCGTCAACCGGCGCGGCCTGCCCGTCATCGAGGACTGCTGCTCCTACGACCTGACGCTGTCAGGTCGTCCGGCGTCAACACTGACGGGCCTTGTCGCCCCGGAACTTCACCTGAGCTGCTGGACAATGTCGAAGCTGTTCTGGGGCGGGCTTCGCGTCGGCTGGGTGAGGGCCGACGAGGCGCGCATCCGCCGGCTGGTGGAGCTGCGGAAGGTCGACGACCTGGCGACCTCCATCGTCGACCAGCTGTACGCCGTGCGGCTGCTGCGCCGGGCAGCGGACGCACGGCGGGAGCGGCAGGCGATGCTCACCACACACCTGGCGTCCACGGAGCGGGTGCTCCGCGAGATGGCCCCGGCGTGGACCTGGCGGCGGATCGTCGGCGGTTCCGGCCTGTGGGTGGACACCGGGACGGACGCCGTCGCATTCGTCGAGCAGGCCAAGCGGGCCGGGGTCAAGCTCGCCGCCGGACCGAGTTTCTCGCCCCACGACGGCCACCGCACGATGCTGCGGCTGCCCCTGTGGCACGACGGAGCCGAACTGAGACGAGGATTGGGCGCCGCCCTCGGCGAATAAGGGCCGCAGGTGGCGATGCTGCGACCGCGGGCCGCGGCCCGGGCGTTTCTGAGTCCGACTGGGCGATCAGGGCTGGTCTGCGAGGCTGAACAGGTCGCCGACCTCGCAGTCCAGCGCCTCGCACAGCGCCGTCAGGGTGCTGAACCGAACGGCCCTCGCACGGTTGTTCTTCAGGATTGACAGATTGACCACGGTGATACCGACCTTTTCGCTGAGGGCCGCGAGCGTCACGCCCCGGGCCGCGAGCAGATCGTCCAGATGGCAGGTAATCCGATGGGGTTCTTCGACAGGCATCAGATCGTCGTCTCCGCATCCTCGGCGAGCTGTTCCCCCTGCCGCCAAGCGTAGGCGACGATCAGCACCACCAGCGCCACCCCGAGGGGGACGAAATCGCCAGCGTTGATCGTCAGCATGGCGAACCCCATCCCCCTGGCGGGCAAGCCGGTGTAGATGAGCATGTTCGCCAGGACCTCGCCGACGAGGAAGGCGACGGTGAGGAAGATCAGGGCCATCCCCAACTGCACCAGCAGCCGGTGCGCCCCCGCGGAGAAGGCACGACCGCGCTGCACCAAGAGCGTGAACCGCCAGATCGTGACGCACAGCCAGAGCGTGACCACCGCGACCAGCACGCCCGGAAGCATCGCGCCGAGACGTTGCGTCCACGTCGGATCGGTGAACTCCCACGAGAGTGTCTCAAGGCTTGGGCGCACGATCAGCCCATTCGCGGTTTCGAGGGGAGAGGCCGCCTCGCCCGAGCCGGCCTGCGAGGGACTGCCCCCATTGAGCCAGACCAGGGGGTCGCCCTTGGCCCATGCCCAGGCGTGCCAGAAGGGGCTCACCAAGGGTGCCGCCACGAACAACGCCAGCATGATCCGCAGCGTGAGGTAGTCGCCTCGGCTGATTGTGAGTTTCATCGGAACCTCCTTACATATCGTAATTCGATACTAAACGATAAACGATACTATCGTCAAACGATATGTCTGGGGTGCTGTGGGGACACAAAACAGCGCCCCGACCACCGAGTAGGTCGGGACGCTGCCGAGCGTCGAGCCGGTGGCGCCAAGGGTCGCGAGCTGGCCGAAGACATCGTCGTCTCGTTCCCCATCTGCCCGAGCCCCGAAATCGCCCGCCCGGGCCGGATCCTGAAACAGTGGAAGGACGCGTTCCCGGGCTACTTCGCCACCGGCGGCTCACGACACCCGACGCTGTAACCTCGCGGGACCGAACCACGGCCGCCCGGCCGAGGCGCATCCCTCGGCGGAGGCATCGCCGTCCGGACGCGGGTGGGTGACCTCGTCCAGCCCTGCCGGGGGCCGAACTCGGTGCTACCGGTGACCACCTGCGCATTGAAATTGAAGTAGGTGCCGCGGCCGGAATCGGGCTCGGCGACGAAACGCACCGTGACGGTGCCGTCCTTCAGCACCCGCCGCAACTCGGTGATCGAGCGTCCCAGCCCACAGGACGCATACGTCAGGACGTAGCCATCGCGTTTCGCGTGCTCGATCAGGTCGCGTGGCGGGCGCGGTGGCACCGCGGTGGGCAATACCCGCGCCGGTTCGTGCTCCGCCTGGATCGCGAGCCGGTTTGGTCCTGTCGGGACGACTGTCAGGCCAAGCCCGGCCAGGAACGTCCCGGCGTTGGCCTGGTTCGCCAGCGCCTGGGCGGCCTCTTCCGTGGTGCTGCTGTGCCACGACGGCACCGGCTGGTCGGCCTTGACCAGGAACACCTCCTGATCGACGGCTGTATCGTCAAAGCGCCCTGCAGGGGATGAGGCAGCTGGACGTTCCCCGGCGGATCGAGGGAAACAGGACACCAAACCCTCCCTGCCCACCGACGACGCAGGGACCCCCCTGAGAGTGGTGATCACCCCGACGAACCAGCACGACTCTCCACCGTTGCACCCCACCCTGGAGCGTCCCAGTCATCTCAATCTCGGTCTGGGAGCAGAACTATCCGAAACGATCACAGTCCATCCGGATGCCAGCCACGACTCCCGAGCCACCCGAACCCTCCTGGAAGAGATCGGCTGCCGTCGCGTGATCAGCCCACGCGGGACCCCACTGGAGACCGGAAAACGCTGACCAATTGAACGGACCCACTCCCGACACAACCACGGATTCAAGAAACTCGCCCACTGCACCGAACGCCGCATCAAAGTCATCAACGCCTTGACCAACACAATCATCATCATTCGCCAACTCCGCCACCACGCCTGGCTCACCCACAGCTGGGACACCCGCCCCACCCGAAGACCCCAACCCCACCCATCCGCGCACCCTCTTAAAACCGGTAAACCCGTCCATCGGCGGAGAGCCAGCGTTTGAACACCTGTTTCGAGCGGCCCTCGATCATGTCGAGCAGCCGTGCCGGGCCAGTGCCTTGAGCTACGGGCGTCAGATCGATGATGACAGTGACGAACTTGTCACCGCCGCGGGTGTGCCGCCAGCAATGCTCATCGACCCCCAGCACGGTGACCCCGTCGAACCGAGCAGGGTCATCGATCAGCACCCGCTTGCCTTCAGCGATGATCGCATCGTTGGCGATGTCCCACACGACACCGTGTCCCGAGCCAGACCGCGACCGCCGCAATTCCGGCACCAGTCATCAGCATCGACGATGCGGCACTCCAACACCGCCCGGCCCGGAGTCACGTGTTGACCGGTCACCTCCGACCCGAGCCCGTCAAGCCGGCAGAACATGGTCAGACCAGGCGCGCTGAAGATAGCTTCGGACACGTCGAGGTCTTCCAGATGGGCGGTGTGAGAACTTCCATCTTCGGAAGGCCTCGACCCCTCACCCAGCCGCCACACCGGAACCCCTACCCACACCCTCGTTTGGGAAGAGCCCCATATGCCTGCCACCACGCCCGTCTCCCCACGCGTTTCAGCAGGAGTCACGGGACGTGGTTCGGATGCCCCTCGACCTCCTGGAGTTTCCGGCGCTGCAGTCGACGGACGCGAATGACCTGGGCGATGAGGTCGACGGCCACGAACCCCGCCGCGAAGACAATGGCCCCGATGAAACGGGAACGCGGATACAGAAGAACGCAGATCAGGAATACCCCGATCCCCTGGAACAGATACAGCTTCACCGAGGTTTTGTTCCACAGATGGCCCTTGATGGAACCATCCCAGTACTTCCATCTCCTTCCCATCATGCGATGATACCTGCTCCGGCAGCAAGGATCACTCCACCGGGGACCCAGAACTCCGGCCACGATCGGCCGGTAACGCGTGCGGCTCCTCTCACACGGCATTCATTTCTCAGCACCCGAGAGGAAACGAATGCGGAGCCGAATCCGAATTCCGCCCGTAGGGCCGCATTGCGGTTTGCTGATCCCACATCCCCACCATGCCTCATGTAAGTCGTATGTCTTTTCTTCGTTCGTTGACGGAGGATGCCGCCCGCTGCATCTGCCGTCGCTGCTGAGGTGTCGCGGCGCCACGAACCGTGTGCGGCGCCGCGATACTTCTGCGCGCGGGCGAGAGTGGTGCCTCGCGGCAGCATTCTTCACCGATGCGGACGGTTCGGATACTTGCGACGCAGTCGACGAAGATGGATTGCCCAGACGATCTGGTAGACGATACATTCCGCGACCACCATCGCAATCCCCACGATTGCGGCCCCGAGGAACCGGGCAGGCGGGAACAGGACAGCAACGACCACGAACGTCCCAATTCCTCGAAACAGGTAGGCACCCACCGACGGTGTGTATATTCGAAGATGGTCTTCGACGGAGCCGTACCAGTTCTTCGTTTTCGTCGTCATTGCGATCTCAAATCACCATCGGGAGCCAAAAACTACCACTGCTGCCAGAAAGCACAGGTGATCGCTGACGTTGCCAAGGTCACAGCAATTCCCCACGGATTCAGTTTGACGACCTCTTTGATACCGATCTTGGCGGCGCGTTTGGGAACTTCCTTGCCGAGGTATCGCGCGAGCGCTCCCCAGTTCCGCTGGGTGACCCAGGTGCGGAGCAGCTTCCAGTCAACATCAATGAACCCGATGAAGGGGATGGCCCCCTTGATCACGCACGAGGCGTACTCCTGGATTCCTTCTGTCTCGGAGCTGTCGGGCGGGGTGGCGCTGCCTTGGGCTGCTTCGGCAAGGACCGACAGGTCACGGTCGGGGTACAGGCGCTTGGCCGCCTCGTAGTCGATGCGCAGTTTGCCCTCGGCGTCTCGAATCACCACCTGACTGAACAAAGTGGTCAGGTCCTGCTCCAGCTCCTGCACCTCGGCGTCCGTGAACTCGCCGTTCTCGCCGCGGGACGCTGTTGAGACGCCGTCGTCCGCTCTGGCCTCTGTCATGGGCGCCGCGAGCATGCTGCACCCCACGAGCAGCGCCAGAATGTACTTGATAATTTTCTTCATGTCATCTCCTTTCCCGAGATGTGTCTGGCGATCGCTGCCTGGTGTTCAGGCTAAATTTCGTCAGGCGAGGTCACAACCCCTACGCGACGAGAGTTGACGAAAGTTATTGCCGGGAAAGCTTCGGTCACGGCCGTCGTGCGCTGCGTATTCGCGCACTGACCACGGTATTGGCTGGCCGCTTCTCCGCCGGGGAGCGCGCTCCAGGAGTGCGCGGACTGACCATTCGTCATCTCCACCTTCGTTGGTCACCTTCTCCTGCGCTTCCCGGCGATCCGCTCAGTGTGCGGGGTGCCACATCAAATAGCCGACAGGATTTCCTCGGTTCCGGGTTTCGATGGTGGCTCCCTGACGTGGCAGGTGAGAGCTGAGCCCTGGACTGGTCGCAGTTCCCGTGCTCCTGGGTGGTCGGATGAGTGCTTCGGGCAGTCCATGGCGACACTCCACCAGCGGAAACCGCCGTGATGACGAACGCGTTCAGTGCTGGCTTCCACTTGGTGACCCATCTTGATTTGTCCGGCGCCCTTGGACTCCAGTGTTCGGGGTAGCCGACTTGGCTCCAGCTCGACCCTAGGATTCCGCCTACGCCCCTCCCAGCACAGTCGGCGCTCCCACGGTTCGCTTGCCTTACGGTCGTGTGCCTGCGCTGTAGTGCAAGCATTCGTCCGCAAGGCAAGCATTCCCGTCGGCAAGGCAAGCAGACGCCGGGAAGACAAGCGCACGACCGTAAAGCTGGCGTTCCCGCCGGGGAGACCGGCGGACGACGGGAAGGCTGGCGGACGGCGGGAAGGCCAGCGGACCTGTGAGGATGCAGAGGGATGCCGTTCGGGCGAACGCCCCGGCAAAGTAGAAACCACCGGCACGGACACCGGGGGCTCGAGCAATGCGACTCTGGCGGTGACGGTGGGATTTGAACCCACGGTGGCTTGCACCACACTCGCTTTCGAGGCGAGCTCTTTCGGCCGCTCAGACACGTCACCGCCGACGAGCGTATCCCAGCCCGGCCCCGCGGACAAATTCACTGGCCAGTCTCAGCCGACCACGACCTCGAAGGTTCCGACCCGGTCCGCGATCCCCGCGGCCAGGTCCTCGATCATCCCGGTGTCGTGGAGACGATCCCGCCAGTTTTCCGGGATTCCGCTGCGGCCGTACAGCGCCCCCGCCAGCTGGCCGTAGATGGCCCCGACGGTGTCGGCGTCGTCGCCCAGGTTCACTGCCAGCAGCGCCCCTTCGAGGAAGTCGTCGGTGTTGGCGAAGGCCCACAGCGCCGCCTCCAGGCTGTGCAGCACATACCCCGACGACGAGATCTCGTCGCGCCCCTTGACCCGGTAGGAGCCGCGCAGGATCGTCGCCAGGTCGGGGTTGGTCATCTGCTCGGCCAGGTCGGCGGCCAGCACGTACAGCTCCGTGCGCGACGCACCCCCGACGGCGGCCGCTATCAGCCTGCCGTAGGTCCCGCACGCCTCGACGCACTCGACGGCGGGATGGGTGGTGCGGGAACTGTCGGCGGAGAACTGTCCCGCGGCATCGGGGTCGTCGCAGAAGGCCATCGCGACCGGCGCCAGGCGCATCAACGACCCGTTGCCCGCGCTCATCCCGCCGATCGCCTCACGGTAGGGCTCCCCTGTGGCCTCGAACTCCTCCAGGGCGGCGCGGGTCTGGTTGCCGATGTCGAAACACCGGCCCGTGCTGCTGAGGTACCCGTCGCGGTACCAACGGACGAACCGGGCCAGCTGGTCGCGGGGATCGTAGGCCCCGGTCTCGGTCAGGCTCGCTGCGATGCACAGCGCCATCGACGTGTCGTCGGTCCACTGCCCGGGCGCGAGATCGAACACCCCGCCGCCCACCATGTCGGTGACGGGTGGGAAGGAGTCGCGGGCCTGGAACTCGACGGCGGTACCCAACGCGTCGCCCACCGCCAGCCCGAGAAGACACCCCAAAATCCGGTCCTCGTTCATGGTGTCACGATACAGAGTTTGACAGCTCACGAGGCGGCTGATGCCATGAGCACATGAGAGGTCGATCGCGTGCGCGCGCCGCCGATGTCGCCGCCGCAGCGGGAGTGTCCACGACGGCGGTGTCTTTCGTCCTCAACGGCCGTGACGCCGGGAGCATCTCCGCCACCACCCGGGCGCGGGTCCTCAAGGCCGCCGAGGAGTTGGGGTACCGTCCCAACCACATCGCCCGCAGCCTGCGGCAGCGCTCCACCAGTTCCATCGGTTTGGTCACCGACGCCGTCGCGTCATCCCCGTTCGGGGGGCGCCTGCTCGCGGCCGCGACGGAAACCGCCGAGGCTTCCGACCAAGTGCTGCTCATGATGGATATCGGCCACCGCACCGAGCGCGTCGGCGAGGCCATCGCCGCCCTGGAGCACCGCCAGGTTGATGCCATCATCTACGCCACCATGGGGTTCACCGAGCTGGCCGAGGCGCCCGAGTCACGCATCCCACTGGTACTGGCGAACTGCGTCGCCCCCACCCCGGGCCCCAGTTCCGTCAGCCCCGACGACGCGGGGGGCGCGACCGCTGCTCTGGAGCATCTGGCCGATCTCGGCCACCAGCACGTCGTCATGCTGGGCGGCCACTACGACCCTGGAAATCCGAATTCCGGTAACATCTCCGGCCCGATCCGCTGGGACGCGTTCCGGAGGGCGGCCGAGCGCCGCAGCGTCGAGGCGCGGCACGTCGGTACCGGCTGGCAGATCGACGACGGCCACGTCACCGCCCTCACCGCGCTCGACGCGCCACCCGGCGAACGGCCCACCGCCCTGTTCGCCGTCTGCGACCGGATAGCGGCGGGGGCGCTACTCGCGGCCGCGAAACTCGGCCTCGACGTACCGGGTGACGTGTCCATCATCGGTTTCGACGACCAGGAGGCCCTGGCCGGGCACACGGTCCCGGCCCTGACCACCGTCGCCCTCCCCCATGCGGCGATGGGGGAGGCCGCCGTCCGAATGGCCCTCGACGCCGTGTCCGGAGGATCGGCTGCCCCCGAGCACCTGGTGTTGCCGTGCCCGCTGGTGGTCAGGGGATCGACGGCCCCACCTCCCATGGGCGCAGGGTAGGCGCGTCACGGCACCCTAGGAATCACCTCCCGGGCCTCCACCGCCCCCTCACTCGTCACGACGAGGCTCCACGGCTCGTCGTGACGCCAGGTCCCCGGAACCCCTGAGGGGCGGTACAGCTCCGTGACGGCCCCGTCCACCCAGAGCTGGGAGCCGGGCACGAGCTGGACCTCCCCCAGGGCGGGATGCGTCAGCCGCGCCCCGACCCCCACGACCTCCACCACCCAGCGGCGATCCGCAAGCACCGTTGTGCCTGCCCCGAGGGGGAACACGTCCCCGGCGAGGGCGGCGGCCGCCCCCGGATCGACCCGGCTAACCACTAGCCCCCCGACCAGTTGCAGCCGCCTGGGCAGAGTGAGGCAGCCCGCGTGGTCGCGTACCGCCGGATCCTGCGCTTCCTGCCGAACCCAGCCGACGAGCAGCGGTTCGCCGTCGGCGAGGCTCACCTGGGGGGCGTAGCAGTCGGTGCCGTCGTCGAGGACATGGGCTGATTCTGCGACAAATCGCAGGCCCTCGCCGTCGGGGACGAGGTCCCCGACCGCCGCGACGACCTCCCCCAGCACGTCGTTGTCGTGGATGGAAACCACCAGCACCCACCGCCCGTCCAGCGGGAACAGTTGCGGGCACTCCCAGATGTCCGCGGTGCCCGCGCCCCGGAGAACCGGATCATCGTCGACGAGCAGCCCGGCGTAGCGCCACGCCAGTTCGTCGCTGCGGTCGTACAGGAGCACCGCGGGCGAACCGTCACGCAGCCCCGCCCCCACCACCGCGAGTTTCCGGCCCTCGTGCTCGAACACGAACGGGTCACGCATGATACCGATGTCATTGGCCTCGGGGGTGGTGCCGACGACGATCGGCGCGCCCCACTCCAGCAGGTCGGGGCTGCCCCATCTGAGGCACACCGTCGACTGGCTGGATTCATCGGCGATCCCGGAGTAGACGACGGCGGGGCGGTCGTGCCCGGGGACGTACACCCCCGACCAACAGCCGAACGCATCCGGCCCGCCAGGGGTCGGCGAGAAGGCGACGGGGTGTTCCTCCCAGTGCGCGAGGTCGTCGCTGCTGGCGTGCCCCCAGGCGATCTGCCCGTGCACCGGGGCGGTCGGGTTGTGCTGGAAGAACACGTGCCAGCGGCCATCGGTGCGGGTCATGCCGTTCGGGTCGTTCAACCAGCCACGAGCGGGACGCAGGTGATAGGAGGTGGTGAGCGCGGTCATGACGCTCCTTTCAGCGGTGCGAGCCCGCGGTCAGGCCCTCGCGCAGCGTCCGCTGCCCGAAGACGAACACACAGAAAGCGGGGATCATGGAGATCACCACGCCCGCCAGGACGGTGGCCACCGATCCGGTGCCCATGTTGCCCTGCAACGAGACCAAGCCCAGCGGCAGGGTGAAGTTCTGCTCGCTGATGGTGAGGATCAGAGGCCGGAAGAACTCGTTCCAGTGGAAGTTGAACGCCAGGATACCGACGATAGCCATGCCCGGTGTCGCCAGTGGCGCGTAGATCGACGCGAAGGTCCGCCACGGGGTGGCCCCGTCGATCTCGGAGGCTTCCCCCAGCTCCGCGGGCAGCCCCATGAAGTACTGGCGCATCAGGAAGGTGCCGAACGCCGTCGGGATGGCGGGCAGGATCAACGCCAGGAGGGTGTCGGCCAGGTTCATGCCTCGGATCAGCATGAACACCGGCACGATGGTGACCTGCATCGGGACCATCATCGTCGCCAGGATCAGAGCGAACAGCAAGTTCTTGGACCGGAACTCAAAGCGGGCAAACACGTACCCGGCCATCGCGGAAGACAGCATCTGCCCGACGGCGATGATGCCGGTCACCAGCACCGAGTTGAGGATGAGCAGCCACATGTCGACCTTCTCGAACACCGCGGGGTAGGAGGAGAAGTCGAGGCTGGAGGGGATGAGGGAGCCATCGGTTGACAGGGACTCGGAGGGGGGTCGCATCGACGACAGCACAGTCCAGATCACCGGGGCGAGGGTGAGGAGGCTGACCAAGGCCAGCACGACATAAGTTGCGATTTTCTTCATCTCTGCTCCTCAGCCGTAGAACACAAAACGACGGGACAGCCGGAACTGCAGGGCAGTGACCAGCATGATGAGAATGGTCAGGACGATGCCGATGGCCGATGCCTTCCCGAACTCGAGCTGCTTGAACGCGGACTCGTAGATCACCATGACGGCGGTGCGAGTGGAGTCGCCGGGCCCACCTCGGGTCAGGACGTAGGGCTGGTCGAAGATCTGCAGCGCGGAGATGATCGCCATGACGGAGGCCACCAGGGTGGTGGGGCTGACCAGCGGGAACGTGATCCGCCAGAACTGTCTCCAGCTCGTCGCCCCATCGACCTGCGCGGCCTCGTAGACCTCCTTGGGGATCGACGCCAGTCCGCCCAGGAACAGCAGGAACGAGAACCCGAAGTTTTGCCACACGTAGACCAGCACCACCACGACCATCGCGCCCTGTGGTGAGGTCAGCCACGCAACGTTGCCGATTCCGAACATGTTCAGGAAGTGGTTGACCAGCCCGAAGTTCTCGTTGAACAGGTAGCTCATGATGATCGACACCGATGCGGCCGACAGGATGAGCGGGAAGAAAAGCACGGAACGGAAGAACGACCTCAGCAGCGCGGGCATCTTCGCGTTGACCAGCACCGCGAGTCCCAGCGCGAGCGCCAGCTGCAGGGTGACGGCGATGATCACGAAAACGATGGTGTTGAGGAAGGAGACGCGGATCGTCGGGTCGGCGGCGATCTGGGCGAAGTTATCCAGACCCACGAACTGCGGGTCGGTGATGATGTCCCACCGGAAGAAGGCCAGGGCGATGGAGGCCAGGATCGGCAGGAAGGTGAACAGCCCCAGTCCGATGAGGGTGGGAGCCAGGAACAACCAGGTCAGCACTGTGCGCTGCATGTCACACCTCCAGGGCACGGGTCAGGTCCTCGTCGAGGCGCGCGAGTGCGGCGGGGAGCGCGGCGGCGGAGCCGGTGACGACCCCGAGGACGTTCTTGATGAGGGCGGTCTCGACGGCGGCCTGCTGCGGTGGGGCCGGGATCGGGGCACATGGGAATCTCTCCAGGGTGTCGTAGAACACCTTCCAGTGCTTCGGGCCCTTCTCGGAGTAGAAGGCCTCGTTGCACATCGAGCGGCGCGTCGGGGTGGTGGTGGGTGCGGGAAAGGCCAGCTGCATCCCCTCCAGGGAGGTGCAGAACTTCACCCATTCCCAGGCCTCGTCCTTGCGTTTCGAGGTCTTGAGGATGGCGTATCCGGCCGCGCCGAACTGGTGGCGTTGGCTGCGCCACTTCGGGAAATAGCCGACGTCGTAGTCGTCGGGTTTCAGGCCGGCCTCAGCAAGCCCCTGTACCCAGAACCCGCCAGCGGGGGTCATGCCGATGGAACCACCGGAGAACTGGCCGACGAGTTCGTTGCCGCCGCCCTGAGCCGGGCTGGTGCCGAGACCCTCTTGGACAAGCGCCCGGACGAACTCGAACGATTCCGCGACCTTCGGGTCAGTGGCGTTCGAGCGTTCCCACAGGAAACCGCCGGAGAACGTGCCCACGTGGCCGGGGTAGAAGCGGTCCCATAGCCACTCGCCGCCGGGCGATTTCTGTTCGGTGAGGAAGCTCGTGTCGTTGATGTAGAGCCAGGGAACGATGCCGCCCCACAGCCGGTTGGTCCAGTAGAACGGCACAAAGTCGGAGGCGTTGGCCTGCTTCATCTGGCGGGCGACGCCCAAGAAGTCGTCATGGCTCCAGTCATCGCGGGGATACTCGATCCCTGCGCGGTTCATCGCCTCGGCGTTGAAGTAGATGTTCGCAGCGTTGAAGTCGATGGGCATCTGGTAGAGGGAGCCCTTGTACATGAATGCCTCGATGAGGCTGGGGTGCACGTCGTTGAAGTAGTCCTGCACCTGGCCTACGTCGCGGGCGAGGTACTCGTCGAGGGGTTCGGCGAGACGTTCAGCGAACAGCTGTGCGCCCTCGGTGGCGACGACGCACACGTCCGGCGGGGTGCCGGCCGCGACCATGGTGAGGATCTTGGCGAAGAAATCGGCCCAGTCCGCGCCCTGGATGGCCTGGAGCCGGACGGGGATGTCGGGGTGGTGGGTGTTGAACGCCTTGACCAGCGATTGCCGGGCCTCGGCGTCCTGGTTGGTTCCCAGGATGGCGATGGACAGGGAGTCGTCGTGCCGCCCGGGGATGTCCGTTCCGTTCAGGCGCGGCCACTGGCTGCCTAGGAGCGCGAGTGATCCCACTCCCACGGCTCCCGCCAGCACCCCGCGCCGGGTGATCTGAGTCATCGGTGACCTCCGGCCTAATTCGATTTAGGTGCTATTAGTGTGCGCCCTGTGACGCCGGTTGGTCAAGGGGTCGAGTCGGCTCATCCAAAATTTTCGCCTGGGTGTGGTGGCCCTGCCCTGGCGCGCTGGTCCGGACGAAACACCGCTCCACCGTCCTGCCCGCCTCAGTGGTTCTCGGAGGTGTGGCAGTCGTCCTCGCAGGGGGTGTCGCCTCCCCCGCGCAGGGCGGCCGTGGATGTGGCGCAGCAGGCGTCTCCGCGCCAGGCCTCGACGCCCTCGCGAACAGCGAATCCGGCGATGACCAGGGCCGCCACGGGATCGGCCCAGGTCCAGTCGAGCAGGCTGTTCAGCACGAGACCGGCCAGCAGCGCCGCCGAGAGGTAGGAACAGATCAGAGTCTGCCTCGAATCGGCGACCGCGGAGGCCGAGCCGAGCTCACGTCCGCAGCGTCGCTCGAACCAGCTCAGGAACGGCATCACCACCAGGCTCAGTGCGGCGAGCACGATTCCGACGGTCGAGTGCTCCGGTTCGCGCACACCGATCAGCGAGAGGACGGCCTCCGTGGTGACGTAGACCGCCAGGGCGAAGAAGGAAATCGCGATCACCCGCAGCGCCGTTTTCTCCCGGCGTTCGGGATCGGACGAGGCGAACTGCCAGGCAACCGCCACCGCGGAGAGCACCTCCACAACCGAATCCAGGCCGAATCCGATCAGGGCGGCGGACGACGCCTCACCCCCTGCCGCGAGGGCGACGACGGCCTCGACGACGTTCCAGGTGATCGTGAGCGCGACGACGATCCTGATCCGTCGCTGCAGGGTCGCTTTCCTGCCGGGCTCCAGGGCTTCCGCCGTCACCGGGAGACCCCCGCGACGCGGCAGCAGGTTGAATCCGCGCAGGCAACGCCATCGACGATCAGGAGGAGCTCCGCCCGCGAAACAATGATCTGCATGCGCCGACCCTACAGCGACCACCGACCCGAGGGCGCTGCGCTACAGCCGGGCCGGCTTGTCGGATCGTGTTCCAGGACCGCTCCGTCCACCCACACCTGGGTCCGCAAGGAGTAACCATCGGGGTCGTGGACCACGAACTACCTCACTTCCAGTTCGACCCGAACTGCTCCGGTGCGATGAGCGCGCAACGACATGTGGTACTTCACGTTGCGAACTGTAGATCCGTGTGGCCGAAATCGTCTCCCTTGTACAACAGGGTCTCGCCCAGATCCTTTGCCAGCGCATAGGTGATGCAGTCGCCGAAGTTCAACTTCGCAGGATGTCCGCTGCCTCGTCCGAATCTCTGGTGGGCTTCCTGGGCCAGTCGGGCCTGGTGAGGCGTGAACGGCACGACGTCGACACCAAGACCCGATAGAACAGCATCCAGCGTTGGACCTGCGTTGGATACGCCTTTGCTCGCCAGTACTATCGCCAGCTCCAGATAACTCGGGGCAGACATGAGCGCACCGTGTTTCTCGAGCACTGCGCGGAAATGCTCTCCTTCCGGCTCTCTCAGGAGGATTGCCGCGATGGCCGACGGATCCACGATCATCGGGGAAGACCCGTGCTCGGGTCGTACAGGGAATCGAAGTCCAAAGGCCCCTCCGTCGCGCTCAGCTCCAGGTACACCCGCTCCAGCAGTTCATCCAGCCCAGAGTGAGCACCTTCGGCATCCAGTTTCCCGAGCAGATCCGTAATCGCCTTCTCCACCACCCGCGTCTGGCTGAGGCCAGTCCTGGAAGCGGCCTCGCGCACCAAGTCATGGATGCGCTCATCCTTGATGTTGAGACTCATGGCATGATTCTACCTTTGCGCGCACACTTTCTACCATTTGCTTCCAGGTGCCAGCCCTGTCCTCCACGGCGCCGGAACAATACGCCCAGAGCCACCAGTACACACCTCGGCGCAACCCTGTCGGACGTCCGGCACCTCGGGCGCCTCTTCACGCAGCTGATCAACCGGCTTGGGGAACGGTCGGGACCGCCTCGGCGACCTGCACCCGGGCTCCTTCCGGTGTGGTCAGGGTCCAGGGTTCGTCGGATCGCCACGTGCCCGGGACGCCGTCTTTCGGGTAGTGCTCCAGGACCGCTCCGTCCACCCACACCTGCGACCCGTCCGGCACCTCGACGACTCCGTGGCTGGGGTGCGTCAGCCGCACCCCGTCGCCCGCGACCCGCAGCGCCCAGCGCCGCTCCGCCAGCGACGTCTCACCCGCGCCGAGGGGACGCCAGCAGCCGACCAGCGCCTCGGCCGCCCCCGGGTCGACGAAACTCACGACCCGATTACTCACCAGTTTCACGCGACGCGGCAGGCTGAGGCAGCCGGCGTGGTCGCGGACGGCCGGGTCCTGGGCCTGCTGCCGCACCCAGCCGATCAGCAGCGGCTTCCCGTCGGCGACGGTGGCCTGCACGGCGTAGAGGTCGGGGCCGACGTCGAGGAGGTTCGCGTGTTCAGCGACGAACCGCGGCCGCGCCCCGTCGGCCTCCAGCCTTCCCACCGCCGCCAGTTCCCCGACGAGCCGGTCCCCGTCGAGGACGGAGACCAGCAGCACCCAGCTCTCCCCCAGCCGGAACAGCTGCGGGCACTCCCACATGTCGGCGGTGGCGGCGGCCGCCAGCACCGGGTCGTCGGCGGCGAACAACCCCAGGTAGCGCCACGCCAGTTCGTTCTGCCGGTCGAACAGCAGCACGACGGGGGTGCCGTCGCGGCGGCCCGCCCCGAGGATCGCCAGGGGCCTGCCGTCGAGTTCGAAGACGAACGGGTCGCGCATCACGGCGATGTCGTCCAGGTCAGGGGTGGGCGCGACGACGACGGGCGCGTCCCAGGTCACCAGGTCGGGGCTGCCCCAGCGCAGGCACACCGTCGAGGCCCCCGATTCGTCCGTGACTCCGGAGTAGACCACCCCGGGTCTTTCATGGCCGGGCAGGAACACCCCCGACCAGCAGCCGAAGGCGTCGGGGCCGCCGGGGGTGGGTCCGAAGGCGACGGGCAGCAACCGCCAGTTCGCCAGGTCGTCGCTGACGGCGTGTCCCCACGCGATCCGCCGGTGTTCCGGGGCGGCCGGGTTGTGCTGGAAGAACACGTGCCACACCCCGTCGCGGAGGGTCATGCCGTTCGGGTCGTTGAGCCAGCCTCTGTGCGGCCGCAGGTGGTAGCTGGTGGTCGGTTCGGTCATCTCCTGGCCTCTCCCGGTGGGGTCTCGCTACGGGCTTCACATCCACGCTATCGGAGGGCGGAAGACCCAGCCCAGCCCCGAGATCCCGCCCACGCTCCCGCGATCCGCCTGCCTTGCGGTCATTCGCTTGCGCTGTAGCGCTGGCGTTCGTCCGTAAGGCAAGCGTTTCCGTCGGAAAGGCCAGCGGACGACGGGAAGGCTGGCGTTCGACGGGAAGGCTGGCGTTCGACGGGAAGGCTGGCGTTCGACGGGAAGGCAGGCAGATTGGGGGCTTGGTGCCGTGGGTGTGGTGGTTTCCGGTGGTCCGCTTGCCTTGCGGTCATTCGCTTGCGCTGTAGCGCTGGCGTTCGTCTACAAGACAGGCGTTTCCGTCAGGAAGGCTGGCGGACGACGGGAAGACCAGCGGACGACGGGAAAGCAGGCGTTTCCCGTCGGGCCCCTACCGCCGTCCCTCGAAGAATTCCTCCAGCAGGGCCGCGCAGTCGGCCTCCAGCACCCCCGAGGTCACCCTCGGGCGGTGGTTGAGACGCGGGTCGCGCAGCACGTCGAACAGCGACGTCACCGCCCCGGCTTTGTCGTCGAAGGCCCCGAACACGAGGTGATCGATCCGGGCCGCGACGATCGCGCCCGCGCACATGGTGCACGGTTCCAGGGTCACCACCAGGGTGCAGCCCGTCAGCCGCCACCGGCCGAGGACCCCGGCGGCGCGCCGGATCGCGACCACCTCGGCGTGTGCCGTCGGGTCGCCCGTGAGTTCGCGTTCGTTGCCGCCCACCCCGATCGGTGCCCCGTCCGGCCCGAGGACGACGGCCCCCACCGGCACGTCGCCGCGCAGCCCCGCCTCCCGGGCCGCGGCGAGGGCCTGCCGCATCGCCGGTTCGTAGCGTCGCGCCACGGTGGCCGGTTCCTCAGTCGTCGAAGGCCTCGACGGCCCGCTCGAACACCTCGTCGATCTTCAGGCGCTGCGCCACCTGCATCAGCAGCTCGTCGGAGTCCTCCTCGTAGTCGGTGGCGATGGCCTCCAGTTCGAAGCCACGCAACCCTGCGGCGGCGAACATCTCCAGGTCCCCGACCGGCGCCGGTTCGTCCTCCTCGTCGGGGATGTCCTCGCCCAGGTAGTCCACGACGTCGCGAGCGATGGGCCAGTCGTTGGCTGCGGTGGCGTCGCTGAGCACCACCTCCACCGCCCTTCCCCTGACCCGGCAGATCACGAAGAACTCTCCCGCCACCGACACGTATCCGTCCGCCCCGGAATCGCCCGGCAGGCGGCCGAGTTGGCGGATCAGCTCATCGAGGTCGTTGGCCAGGTCGAAGTCCATGGGCACCGCCGTCGCCTTGCCGTCCTCCCGGTACACGGCGACGACGAGGTCGATGTCGTCCTCTCCCGCGTCCTCGAGGTCGTCGTCGAAGAATTCCTCCTCCGAGTCGTCGGCGGCTTCCAGACCGCGGTCATCCCTCAGGTCAAAAGGCTCGGCGTCTTCATCAAAGGCGTCCACGGCTGATCTCCTCCCGGTCCTACGGAAACCCCATCCTTCCAGATATCCGATCTCTTCGAGGCTCCGGGGCGATATCCGTTCCCCCAAACCCCCCGGGTGTGTCAAAGTGGGCTCGTGGAACTTCGCGTCATCTCTCATCCGCTCGTCGATCACAAGCTGACGGTCCTGCGCGACCGCAACACCGAACAACCCACCTTCCGTCGCCTCGTCGAGGAACTGGTGACGCTGCTGGCCTACGAGGCCACCCGCGGGGTGCGCGTCCACGAAACCGCCATCGAAACCCCCGTCGCCCCCACCGTCGGCACGAAATTGGATTCCCCCGCCCCCTTGGTGGTTCCGATCCTGCGTGCGGGCCTGGGAATGCTCGACGGCATGCTGCGGCTGGTGCCGACCGCCGAGGTCGGGTTCCTGGGAATGATCCGCGACGAGAAAACCCTGGAACCCACCACCTACGCCGAACGCCTGCCGCAGGACCTCTCCGGCCGCCAGTGCTACGTGCTCGACCCGATGCTCGCCACCGGTGGATCACTGGGAGAGGCCGTGAAGTTTCTCGTCGGCCGCGGCGCCGACGACATCACCTGCATCTGTCTGCTGGCGGCCCCCGAGGGGATCAAGAGGATCCAGGCCCTGCTGGCGGACCTCGACGTCCCCTGCACCCTGGTGGTCTCCGCCGTCGACGAGCGTCTCAACGACCAGGGCTTCATCGTTCCCGGTCTGGGCGACGCCGGCGACCGGCTGTACGGGCTGGCCGACTGAGGGTTCGCACAGGGTTGCCCCGAGCCGCCAGCCCGCAGCGACGGTTCAGCTTTCCTTGCCCGACAGTTTGGCCGTGCACTCCTGGGTGGCCTCACCTATGACCTTGCTGTCCTCATCGGCGGCGCTGGCTTCGGAGTCCGCCTTGCCGTCCGCGAGTTTCTGAAGAGTGTTGGCACTCACCTTGTCGTAGCTGCCGTCAACCAGGCACACGACGTACTCGTTGAGTTTGTTGTCGTCATACGAACTCTCGCCCTGCTCCTTCATCATCTTGATGATTCCCGCCTTGACGGCGTCCTTGCTCGGTTTACCGCTGCACCCGACCGCGCCGAAAGCGATGGCGATCGAGGCCAAAACTGCCACTGACCCCTTGAGCACCCGTAAATTCATGTTTGTCCGTCTCCCTTCCTCGGCGCGGCTCAGCGCCGACACCGAGCAGGGTAGTGGCCGCCGGGGCTGTGGGGACGGGTTCTCAGGAATTCAGTAGTAGTACGGGAAACCCGACCAGTCGGGGCTACGGTGCTCCAGGAAGGAGTCGCGGCCCTCCACGGCCTCATCGGTCATGTAGGCCAGGCGGGTGGCCTCGCCGAGCAGCACCTGCTGACCGACGAGACCGTCGTCGACCAGGTTGAAGGAGTATTTGAGCATCCGCTGTGCGGTCGGGGACTTCCCGCAGATCCTCGCCGCCCACTCGAGCCCGGTCTCCTCCAGTTCCTCGTGCGGCACCACCTTGTTGACCATGCCCATCTCGTGGGCCTCCTGGGCGTCGTGGACGTCGCCGAGGAAGAAGATCTGGCGCGCGAACTT
>ERZ772967.171-NODE-171-length-55197-cov-10.198397_pt1 | contig 55197 bp, 41 predicted proteins | sample MGYA00511677_ERZ772967 | MGnify/ENA primary metagenome ERZ772967 (study PRJEB29015, sample SAMEA2737931) | human oral metagenome | biome: human oral; feature: human-associated habitat; material: dental | place: China | collected 2146 ...
TTGATGACATCGTTCTGGGAATGTCCATGTGATCAAAGATGTGGGGAATCACAAGCCCATTGGGGCGTGTCAGGGACTCATTCGTTCCTGCACTGGCCCCGAATGAGTTCGCGACACGCTCCAGTGGCCACGCATTATGGCACGCGGGCTGGGCGGTGCATCTGGGCAGACGATGCCAACAGTTGTGAGAAAAATTCAGTTCTTGCTCACAGAAGCCGGATCGATGGCCTTGGTCGGGCGGGGTCAGGCCCAGTTCGCCGGCCGAGGACGGACCCTTCACGTCGCCCACATACAGGCGGATGCGGGAGCGGAAGCGCTCGACGGCATCACGGTCGGCCATGAAGCGCTCGAAGCCGGCCAGATTTGCGTTGCGGTATTTCCAGATGGGCTGATAGCCAGCCGGCGCCGGCACGTCGGTGCGCACCGACCACATGTACCAGACGTTCTGCTGGGTGTCCTTGTCCAGCAGCCAGCTCAGGTACAGGCGGGCCGATTCCGGGTGACGTGCGCCCTTGAGGATGGCGGCACGCTGTGCCCAGGCCACGAATCCGTCGTTGCTGGGCAGGGTGAAGCGCACGGGGCTGGAAGCGTCGGGCTTCAGACCGCCGTCGGACGAGAAGGTGACGGCATACTTGCCGGCAGTCACCTCATCGGACGGGGCCTGGGTGCCGCGCACGAAGTGCGGCTCCTGCTTCATGAAGTTTTCCATCCAGGCCCAGCCGTGGCGGTCGATGGCCTGCTTGTACCAGAACAGCACGGCGTCATCGTCGTTGGGATAGGTGGAGACGATCTTGCCCTTCAGTTCGGGGTTCAGATAGTCGGGCGCATCGAGCGGGGGTTTCACGTTGCCCAGGGCCGGCCCCGCAGAAGCAACGGGTCATTCAGGGCGCAGAAAAGGCCAGTCCGCCCTTGTTCATCAGCAGCGTGGGGCTGATGTCGGTAAAGCTTTTGTCCTGCAGCAGTTCTCCTGTGCGCTTCAGGTAGTCCTGAAAGTGCGGGCTCTGGCGATGGGCCTGGCAGGCAGCCTCATCGGCGTAGACCTCGAAGAAATACCACTGGCTGGGGTTGTTCTGTGCCGTGGCGGCATAGATGGCCAGTACGCCGGGTTCGACCTTCATCGACTGGGCCATTTCGGGCATGACCACGGCCCTGAGGGTATCGTTCTGGCCGGGTTTGACGGTGACGCTGACGAAATTGGTGCGCGTTTTCGGCGTCTGTTTCACCCGGCGGTCACCCAGAAACTGCGGTGTGAGCCGGTAGGGCTTCTTGTGGTCGGTGAGAAGGGTGGGGGATGCCTTCAGGAATGCCTTGTAGGGCTCCGAGGCGCGATGCGCCTCGTAGGCGGACTGGTCGGCGTAGACCTCCACCATGTAGGCCATGTTCGGGTTGGCCTTCTGTTTGACCGAATACATGGCCAGCGTGCCGGGTTCGTGGCCGACCGAGGTGGTGATGTTGTGCTCGCCAACCCTGTCGTAATCGGCGGTCTTCCCCGGCTGGATGCCCAGTTCGAAGATGTTGAAGATGGGCGTCGCGCCGGCCGTGAGGGCTGCGCCGGATGTGTGGGAGGCGTCGGGTGCGGAGGCTGCCTGGATGTTCATGGTTATCGCGCCCGCGAGGAGAGCCAGCAGGCCCTTCTTGAGAAGGTTCATCAGGGGAATCAGAAATGGCTGGAGGCCGTCGGCAGGCGTGGCTGCGTGCGAGGCAATGGAAATCAGAGCTTCAGCAGCCGCCCAACATTGCCATGGGCGATCCCCGCACGCTCAAGGGGGGCATGGGCACGGATGAGCCCATGACACGCTTCAGGGACTGCCGGAGAAAAAAGGCAGCCGGACAGGCTGTCTTGCAGACGGCTGGTCAGACTTCCTGCCGGGTCGGGCGGAAGATGATCTCGTTCACATCCACGTCTTCGGGCTGGCTGATGGCGAACAGCACGCAGCGGGCGAAGCTGGAGGCCGGGATTTCGTTGTTGGCGTAGAAATTCTGCATGGCGCCCGAGGCCATTTCCGAGGAGGAACCGTGCTTCAGTTCGCTGGCCACGGCACCCGGTGACAGGATGGTGGAGCGGATGTTGTAGGGCTTGACTTCCTTGCGGAAGGCTTCGGAAATGGCGCGCACGGCTGTTTTGGTGGCCGAGTACACGGCGCACAGCGGCCCCCAGACATGGCCGGCCACGGAAGAGACGTTGATGACCTGACCGCTCTTTTGTTCCTTCATGGTGGGCAGCACGGCAGCGATGCCGTAGAGCACGCCGCGGATGTTGATGTCGATCATCTGGTTCCACTCGTCGACCTTCAGCTCTTCCAGCAGAGACAGCGGCATGACGCCGGCGTTGTTGAGCAGCACGTCGATGCGGCCGTAGAGCTTCAGCGCCCGGTCGGCCAGGGCCTGCACCTGTTTGAGGTCGGCCACGTCGGTCTGCACGCAGTGGTCGTGGCTGATGCCCAGCTCGTCGGCCAGCGCATGCAGGCGGTCCAGACGGCGGGCGCCCAGAATGACCTTCGCCCCGGCCTTGACCAGGTGACGGGCGGTTTCGGCGCCCAGGCCCGACGAGGCACCGGTGATGATGACGACCTTGTTCTGTACGTTTTCCATGAGTATTCCGTGTGATGATGGTGGGAGTAAGGGACTGGCACTGGCCTTCATGCAGGGGTGGATGTCGGCCATCATGCAGAGGCAGGCGCCGGCCATCGTGCAGGCCGGGGCAGCAGGCGCTGGCCTGCTGTGCCGAGGCCGGTCTGGCCTGCATGCCGTTCCTGTGGCCGCTGGAAGCGGGGATGTTCCGGCGCGCTTGTGTGGCGGCCGGGATTGAGAATACTTCGACGAGGCCATGCGCCGGGAGGATGGCGCCGAAGGGGATGGGGGGATTATGGGCATTCGATTACCAAAAACCAATGTGTTCTTGACTTAAACACTGTTAGCCGCAGAGAAATGATGGATGGTCTTGTCCAGCCCTGACGGGATCTGCTCCGTCCGGCGCATGCGACGAAGGCTGGCTGTTGTTTCCTTCGGGGAAATCATGAATTTCTGTTTCCTGAGTCGGTCCGGAATGCGCCCAATCCTAGAGTGTCTGTCTTTCAGCAAGGCGGGTCACGTGTCACCGCACGCTGAGGCCCTGGGATCTGTCGAGGGGTGAACAGGTCCCCGACGTGCTCCGGGCTCCGCCTTTCCGATTGAGGCGTTCGCCCTTCTCTGCCATGAACAATGCCCTCTATAACCAGATCCGCATCTTCCAGGCCATTGCGCAGGAAGGCGGCATCACGCCGGCGGCGCGCAAGCTGGAGATCACGCCGCCCTCGGTGAGCAAGGCGCTCAAGCTGCTGGAGCGGCAGGTGGGGCTGCCACTGTTTCTGCGTTCGACCCGGCGGGTGGAGCTGACCGACGCTGGCCGGGCGCTGCTGGAACGCACGACGGACGCGGTGCAGTCGCTGCAGTGGGCGGTGGAGAGTGTGCGCAGCAGCAATGTGGCGCCATCGGGGCTGGTGCGGGTGACCATGTCACGTTTTGCCTACCAGCTGATTCTCCGGCCCCTGATGGCGGAATTCTGCCGGCTGCATCCGCAGGTGCAGCTGGAGCTGTCCGTCTACGACGGCACCATCCATATTCTGGAAGAGGGGTTCGATCTGGGCATCCGCTTTGGCGACTCGCTGGAAGAGGGCGTGGTGGCCCGGCAGCTGCTGGCACCGTTCCGGGAGGGTCTGTATGTGTCGCAGGCGTATGTGGACCGGTACGGGGTGCCGCAGCAGCCGGAAGACCTGCACCGGCATGTGCTGATCGGCTACCGGTTCATCACGGCCAACCGCATCCTGCCGCTGATCCTGCAGCAGAATGGGGAAGACCTGACCGTGGAAATGCCCTTCCAGCTGATGAGCAACGACATCGAGGTGATGGCCGACGGCATCCGTGATGGACTGGGCATCGGCCGGGTTTTCGAACCCATTCGCGCGCTGCAGCCGGACCGGGAGGTGTTTCTGCCGGTGCTGGAGCCGTGGTGGAAGACCTATCCGGGGGTGTATCTGTATCATCTGCAGCATGCGCAGAAGCAGCGGCGGGTGCAGGTGCTGATCGATTTTTTGCTGGAGAAGCTGAGGGGGTGATCGACATGCTTCAGGCCCATTTCCCGCCCCGTCAACCGTTTTCGAAATTCGAGTACCGTTCATGAAGATCCGATCCGTACCTGTCATGCTGGCCGGTTATGTCCTGCTGCTGGGTGTGTCGCCCGGCAGCGTCCTTGCCGCTGATGCAGACCCTGCCCGGCAGTGTGCTGCGTTGAAGGATGTGCCGCTCTATCACACCACGCTCAAAAGTGCCGAATGGGTGGCCAATGGCACCATCCCGGCCGATTCGAACTCGGCCTTCACGGGGACGACGGTACGCGATGTGAAGGCAGGGCCGCATTGTGTGGTGCAGGGGGAGATCGAGCCGCGTACCGGCGTGGATGGCAAACACTATGGCATCAATTTCCAGCTGCGCATGCCGCAGGACTGGAATGGCAAGTTCCTGTTCCAGGGCGGTGGTGGCGCCAATGGTTTTTTGGCACCGGCGCTGGGCAGCATTCCGGTGCAGGCCAGCTCGGCCACGCCGGCGCTGCTGCGCGGCTACGCGGTGGTGAGCATGGACAGCGGTCATCAGGGTACGACGCCCAATCTGCCCGCCGTGTTCGACCTGGCCTTCGCGGCCGACCAGCAGGCGCGGCTGGACTATGCCTATGCCGCCATCGGCAAGGTGACGGAGCGAGCCAAGCAGCTGATCCAGGCTAACTACCAGTCGGCCCCGAAGCATAGTTACTACATGGGCTGTTCCACCGGCGGGCGTGAGTCGATGATTGCCGCGCAGCGCTATCCGAACGAGTTCGACGGCGTGGTGGTGGGCAATGCGGCCTTCCGGCTGTCGCGTGCCACGCTGGGCGCCACCTGGACCTATCAGCATCTGATGGCGGCGGCTCCAAAGAATGCGCAGGGACAGAAGATTCTGGCCAACGCACTGTCGCAGAAGGATCTGGACGCCGTGGTCAAGGGGGTGCTGAAGCGCTGTGATGCGAAGGATGGCGTGGCCGATGGCATCGTCAATGCCTGGGAATCGTGCGACTTCAAACCGGAGATGGTGCAGAAGGAAATCGGCGCGAAGAAGGTGGCGTTGCTGAAGGCCATTTTCGGCGGGGCGAAGAACAGCCGTGGTGAGGCGTTGTATGCTGGCTTTCCGTTCGATACGGCCCTGACCGAGACGAGCTGGCGCGAGTGGTGGCTGGGTACGGATGCCTCGGTACCAGTCAATACGTCCAACAACATCCTGAGCATTCCGTTGCTGACCAACTACTTCATGCAGCCCTACAGCACCACACGCGATCCGCTGAAATTCGACTTCGATCGTGATGTGGCCAGCACGCTGAACACCCGCGGGCTGAATGATGGCGACAGCCCCAACCTGAAGACCTTCAAGGCCAATGGAGGACGGATGATCATCTTCGACGGAGTGTCGGACCCGATCTTCTCGGCTTTCGACCAGCGTGACTGGTACCGGGCCATGCACGAGACCACGGGCGATGCCCAGTCGTTTGCGCGCCTGTTCATCGTGCCGGGCATGACACACTGCGGTGGCGGCAGGGCACTGGATGACTTCGATCCGCTGACGGCGCTGGAGCAGTGGCGTGAAGAGGGCAAGGCGCCCGCGCACCTGCTGGCGAAGGGTGAGGCCTTCCCGGGCAAGTCGCAGCCGATCTGCGCGTATCCGACGGTGACCACCTATGTGGGCGGGGATGTGAACCGGCCGGAGAGCTATGCCTGCAAATGAGTCTCCGTGCAGCATAATTTCTGAATTAGAAATTATAAAGTTCCATGTTATGAATTTACGCGGAATGATCTGATCCCTAGAATGCCTTTCATCGAACGACGGGCCGGACGCGGGCACGGGCTCCGGCATGCAGCCGGGCCGGTGCACATGACGGGGCCATCCGGGGGCGCGGCACGCTTCCCGGTGCGCCGGTCCGGTTCGCCCGGTGGCAATGGGTGCCCCGGGCACCCCCCTCCGATACACAGGTACGATCATGATGAAACGGCAATTCCTCAAAACCACCCTGATGGCCGCCGCCCTGGCCGCCACGTTCAGCACCTCGGCCATGGCCGACATCCGCGTGAAACCGATGAAAGGAGTTCAGAGAGTGAAAGTGACACAGCAATGGGACAAGACCTTCCCGCAGAGCAGCCAGGTGGAGCACCAGAAGGTGCAGTTCCGCAACCGCTACGGCATCACGGTGGTGGGCGACCTTTACATGCCGAAAGGCGCAAAGGGCAAATTGCCGGCGCTGGTGCTGAGTGGCCCGTTTGGTGCCGTGAAGGAGCAGTCCAGCGGCCTGCACGCGCAGGAGATGGCCAAACGCGGCTTCGTGGCGCTGGCCTTCGATCCGTCCTTTACCGGTGAGAGTGGCGGCGAGGTGCGGGATGTGGCTTCGCCCGACATCTTTACCGAGGATTTCAGCGCCGCGGTGGACTATCTGGGCCTGCAGTCCTTCGTGGACCGCGAGCGCATCGGCGTGCTGGCCATCTGCGGCCTGACCGGCATGGGCATCACGGCGGCCACGGCGGACTCGCGCATCAAGTCGGTGGCGGTGACGGCCATGTACGACATGTCGCGCAGCATGAGCAAGGGGCATCAGGACTACTATACGCCGGAACAGCGGGAAAAACTGGTGGACCACATCAGCCAGCAGCGCTGGAAGGATGCGGAGAACGGTACCTTTGCTCCGGGCTGGCACGAGCTGGGCTTTGACGACAAGGGCAACGTGATGACCGGCCCGACGCTGTTCCCGAAGGAAGGCAAGCTGCCGGAAGGGATGCCGGAATTCGTCTACCGCTTCTTCGACTACTACAAGACACCGCGTGGCTACCACCCGCGCTCCATCAACTCGAATGGCGCCTGGACGGCCACCACGCCGATGGCCTTCTTCGCGTTCAACCTGATGGACAACCTGGACAAATACCACCGGCCGCTGCTGCTGGTGACGGGCGACCGGGCACATTCGCGCTACTACTCGGAAACGGTGTACGAGAAGGCCAACCAGCCGAAGGAGCTGGTGGTGGTGAAGGATGCCGACCATGTGGACCTGTACGACAACCGCGAGAAAATCCCGTTCGACAGGTTCGGGCAGTTTTTCAATAAAACCCTGAAGTGATGGCAGGCAGCCGTTCCTGCAGCAGTTTGGCCAGGGTGTCGAACACTACGTTCACGCGCAGCGGCGTGACGGTGCGCTGGGGGCGGTAGACGTAGACGGGCCAGGCGGTGCGGGCCAGGTCGGGCAGCAGTTCCACCAGTTCGCCGCTGTCCAGATACGGGCGGCACAGCCAGTCGAGCAGCAGCACGGCCGCCTTGCCCGCGCGGGCAATCTGCAGCTGGGTGCTGATTTCGTTGGAAATGCAGACGGGCCTGCGGGGCAGGAACTGCAGCTCGCGGTTCAGGTACCAGTTCTGCGGCCGGCCGGTGTTGGCGTCGATGTTGGCGGCCAGTGGCCAGTGCTGCTGCAGCGCCTGCCAGTCGGCTGGCTGGCCATGCCGTTTCACCAGTTCCGGGGTGGCCACGATGTGTTCCCGCACCTCACCCACCTTGCGCACGATGAAGCGGTTGTCGGCCGGCATGCCGATGCGCACGCCCAGGTCTATCTGCTGGTCCACCACGTTCAGGCGGGCCGTGTCCTTGCGCCAGTCGATCACCAGCTCGGGATAGGGCTGCAGCCGTTCCAGCAGGGTGAGCAGGAAGGTGTCTTCATCCGGCAGATCGGGGACGGTCACGCGCACCAGGCCGGCGACGGCCTCGGCCTGCTGTTTTTTGCCAGGCGTGAACAGGCGCTCGCTGTCTTCCAGCAGCTGGATGGCCTGTGGCAGGAACTGCTGGCCGAATTCCGTGAGGTTGACCTGGCGGGTGTTGCGCTGAAAGAGCGGCTCACCCAGCCAGGCTTCCAGTTCGGCGATCACCCGGCTGACCACCGGCGGCGATACGGCCAGGCGGCTGGCGGTTTCCTTGAACTGCAGGGTCTCGGCCAGGGAGCAGAATACTTTCAGGGCTTCGAAGCGGTTGTTCATGGCTGTGCGGGGGAGGGCCTGCCGGCGGGGAAGAAGCGGCGTACACTGCCTGGCTGGGCGCCAGGCTCCAGGCGAGCACCGATGATCCGCGCTCATCGATCCCGCACGAGGAGGTGATGGCCGGGATGCGCGAACGCATCGCCCGAATCAAGGCACGCAAGAGCATGCAAAGTGCCTGAGCCGCCGCACATTTCATGGCGTCCGGCAGCCCGGGAATACCTGGCCGCCATCATTGACCGTTTTTGCGGCGTGAAAGGGATACGCAAGAGAAAAGATGCAACGCCCATCGCAGTGTGTGGTTCCGCGATGGGCGTTGTTCGATGTCTGCCGGAATCTGCGCAGCTTACCGGCAGGTAAAGCTGTTCAGCTTCCCGGGAATGCCCCCCGTGTAAGTGGCCACTTTCGGCCAGGCGCAGAGTGGCATCTGCTTGTTGGGGAAGGCCTTGCCCTGGGCGACGAGGTAGTCGGGGGCACGGTCCTGGTTGTGCCAGTTCTCCAGTGCGGTGAGCGGGTCGAAGTCATTGAAGGCGTTGCCGCCGCCGCAGTGGTTCATGCCCGGTACCATGAACATCCGGGAGAAGTCCTGCGCCTTCGGGGTGTCGGCCTGCATCTGTTTGAACCAGTCGCGCTGGTCCATGGCGGAGAAGACCGGATCGGACACGCCGGTGATGATGATCAGCCGGCCACCATTCTTGCGGAAGGTGGAGAGGTCGGTGTTGATGGCGTCGTTGAGGGCGCCGGTCTGGTAGGTTTTGGGGGTGTCGCGGTCGAAGTCGAACTTCGTGAGATCGAAGGCCGGGTTGAACGGCGTCATGAAATACTGGGTGAGCGAGCCGCCGCCGAGGATGACGTTGTTGGCGTTGGGTTTGGCCGTTTGCGAGTCACCCAGTTTCCACTGGCGCCAGTTGGGCTGGTTGATGCCGCTGTCGTAGAACCAGCCGCTGTAGATGGGGTCGTCGTGGCTGTTTTTTGCGCCGCCAAAGATGGCTTTCAGGACTTTCACCTTGGCGGCGGGCAGGCACTGCGGCAGCGGCGTGTCGTTGGCTGCAGTTTGTGAGCCTGCGCTCACTTTCGATGTGCCTGCGCTGGAGCCTGCCGTGCTGCCGTTGTGCTGGCTGGCGTGGTTTTTTGAGCCAGCGGCGGTGCCGCCGCGCGGGGAGGCGTGTGCCTTTCCGGCTGCCTGGGTGGCTGGTGCGGTCTTTAGGTTGTCTGCGAGGCTGCCGGTGGCGTTGTCGTCGGCGCACTGCAGCACGGCCGGGTCGAAGTCACAGCGCTCCCAGGCGTTGATGACGCCATCCTTCAGGCCGTCCCTGGCGTCACAGCGTTCGGTGACGGCTTTGGAGACGAGGTCCAGGTCCTGCTGGGTCAGCGCGTTGGCGAGAATCTTCTGGCCGTGGGCATTGGCAGGGGCGATGGCCATCAGCTGCTGGGTGTCCCACACTTCGGCCACCGCGGCGCGCGAGAGGCGAAAGCCCGGGTTGGCGGCGATGACACCGTCGAACTCCAGCGGGTAGCGCTGGGCGGCGATCATGGCTTCACGGCCACCGTTGGAGCAGCCCATGAAGTAGCTGTGGCGGGGGCTGGCCTGATAGAACTGCATGACCAGTTTCTTGGCCACGGCCGTGACCTTGCCGGTGGACTGGTAGGCGAAGTCCAGCCGCGCCTGCTGGTCGGCACCGAAGTCGGGTGTGGGCGTGGGGTGGCCGCCGTCCATGGACACGACGGCATAGCCGCGTTTGAGCGCCGGGGTGGCCGTGGTCTGCTGGAAGGGGATGTTGCCCACGGCAGGTGCCACGAAGCCGTCGACGCCACCGCCGCCCTGGAAGAGGAAGGCCTTGTTCCATTGTTCCGGCAGGCGCAGCTGGAAGCGCGTGCCGTAGTGCTTGCCGTCGGCTCCGGTGCGGGCACCGATCTCGCCCTCGATGACACAGTGAGCGCCCACTTGCTGGGATGCGGCCTGTCCGCCGGTGAAGGCGGCCATGCTGTCGGCTTCGATGCCGCCCGTGGACCAGCTGGTGCTGGTGATGCGGGTACCGCCAATGTGCATGCTCTTGAGTTCCGCGCAGCGCTGGGACGGGCTGTCGGTCAGGGCGGCGGCCGGGCTGGTGTCGCGGGATGTGGCGGCGGCGAGCAGCTGCGGGGTGGTGGCAGCGGCAAGGGGGACGTCCTGGGCGTTCTGGACGGCCGGCAGGCTGCTGGTGGCGCGGGCAGCCGTGGCCGCTGCCGGGTGAGGGGCGGCGTGAACGTTGAGAGGAACCGCGGCGGCCAGCGGGGTGGCCATCAGCAGGGCCACGTGCAGGGGACGCAGCAGCGGGGCTGGGTGGCAGGGGCGGAGCTTCATGGTCGGTGGCTCTGGAAAACGGGAGAGAGCCTCAACTGTAGCGCGGATTGCCGGACCGCGCCGCACTGCCAGGATTATGGAGGCCCCTGCCGGAAATGGATGCGCAGCCGGGTACGAAAGGATGAAAACAGACTGTCTGCCTTTCGGCACGCCGGGCGCGCCGGGGTGACGGCGGCCCTGACCTGCGCTGATCGGGTGTGCAAAAGGAGATGTTCGCGTGAGAGAGGGGCGGATCGTTCAGGGCCTGTGATCGGCCAGCGTCCGGATGTCACGGATTTCCAGCACCGGCCGCGGAAAGCCCTGCCGGACCACGTTGAGCATGGCCTGGCCGACCAGCGCCGTGGTCAGGATGTGATTGGGGAACAGGGTGCGCACCAGGGGGAAGAAGGGCTTCATCAGCGTGTAGAACAGCTGGTAGTTGCCCTGTTTGGAGCGGATGCCACCGAGGGGCTGAATGATGCCGGGCCGGAAGGCGAAGAAGCGGTGCAGCCCGAGCACCTGGATGTCGTGTTCGGCCATGCCCAGCACACGCTTCCACATGGTGTCGCTGTTGAGGTCGGCCCCGGCGCCGGTGATGAACACGAAGGTGAGGTGCGGGTTGGCGTCCTTCAGCTTGCGGGCTACCGACAGGGGCAGGTCGTGCATGAGGGCGGTGTACTCGGCCTCGGTCTTGCCGCTGGAGCTGGCGCCCAGGCAGTAGAAGCAGGCGTCGAAGTCCGACAGCGATGACAGGTCGGCCAGCGCCATGTCGGGTACCTGCAGGGTGTGCAGACGCGGGTCCTGCTGGGGCGGGGCTGTGCGGCCAACGGCAACGATGTGGGTTACATCCTTTGCCTTCAGGCATTCGGTGAGGACGCCCTGGCCGACCATGCCGGTGGCGCCGAAGAGGAGGATTTTCATGGGTGGGGGGCAGTGGATCAGTGTGGCGGAAGAAGGGATGCGGATGCTGGATGGGTGAGGGCAAACAGGTCCATGATGCGCGCTGGCCATGCTGTCTGTTGAACAGCAGGGGGCATTTGGACATTAACACGCTTCTGCCGGTGATGGCCCTGATGTCCTGTACCGGTGCTGACAGGAGGAATGACACGGGCTGAAGAGGGGGAGGCAGCCTCCCGGTGGGGCTGCGAGATACGGACCGGAACTCCATCCAACAGAGTCATGCTGCCCTTCACACAGCGTCGTACAGGGCTGCATGTCACACGAATACCGACGAAGCCAAAGGCGACATACTGGAGGGGACCTGCTTCATTCAGGTGCGCAAGCCAGCGTCAGAATCCGACAGATGATGTGCCGGACTTGGTCTCCAGAATGTCAGGTTTTGGCGTGGATTGCCGATACACTGGTTGCTTCAATGGTCCGAGATACCGCGGTGTAGAGGTCAATGCCGGTTTGTGGTGTGTGGATGGAAACTATGAGGCTGTAAGGAGCGGATCTGTTGTAGCCGGCCAGCGCAGGCCGGCTTCGCCACCAACCAGATGCAGGATATACCGCGATAAATCCACGGTTGGCCAGCTCCGCTGCAGTGCCCGTCCATACATCCTGATGCAGGGAGCCACGATGTCTGCGTTGTGTTCCCAGCAACCAGTTGGCGTCTGACGTTTTTGCGGGAGAGATGGCATCGTCCAGTTCTGCTGCCGCGTTCAGTCGTGAGATGAACTGCTGGGTGGTTTCGAGCGGACGCTGTACATCAAATCGAAGGCGATGTGAGGGGTAGTGATACTTCGATGTGCTGCCGCGTGAGGAAGGATTGGGCTCGATGAAGTAGGAAAGGGTGACGCACATCTGGATCGGCGTATCTTGCAGTGCCTCCAACGCTTCCCTGGGAAGGGGAAGTGTGTGCAGGTTCATGTCCTGCGTTTCGATGCTGCCTCCCGTTCGCTTGGCATACGGAACAAGCTGGTCTTCGATGATCATGGTGAGTGCACTGGATACACTCCACAGTGCCCTGTCCAGATCTGGTATGCCCCAGCCGCAATGCTGAATCAGCCTGATGTAGTCGTCCTTCGCTGGTGTCTGCTCCTGTGGCAGGTACAGGGCTTTCATGGCGTTTGTCCAGCGCCCCGAATGGACCAGGAGGCCGCGAACCGTCTCCGAACGAAGTTGGGGTAGGCGGACATGATCTGAACAGCCATACGGGCACACAGAGCTGTTGCGGCACTGGTTGCATTTGACGTGGTGAAAGAGCGCGTCAATGGCTCATGGTGTGTAGTCAGTAGACTCAGATGTGACATCCACACGGCGCTGAAGCTGTCTTGGGCCGCATTGCCGCCTTCCAGAACCAGATCAGGCTTGAGGGGCCATGCTGACGCCCAACCAGCGCTCGTGGTTGTGAATGGGCTCGGCCCTCCGGGTGCTGCAACGGGTTTCAGGGAGGGGTGGCTACCGGTGTCTGCTTTGTGTGTGCAGGCACCTACAGTAATGGCATTGAATGCTTGGGCGGGATCATGAATGGAACTGTTTTCCAGACTGTGGGGATAGTCAGCCCAGCGGGCAGGTTCCGTCGTATTGCCTGCAGATTGAATGATGAGGCGCGGATGCTTGCCGCTACCGGCAGTATCTGCTGCGAGCGCATCGATCTCGGCAGACCATGAGGTGGGGCGGCCTGCATCGTGATGATCCTGTGCGGTGACGGCGCAGGCAAATACGCGAGATCTGTCTGGCACAGTGATCTCCGGGCGGGACACAGCCTCTCTGAAAAGATCGGCATGAAGGCGGGCTGCGTTAGGATGGGATGCTGCAGTGTTGGCACCCGTATGGGAAACCAGTTTGACGGATTCAAGGCGGTGTGTGATCGGGACAGGCGCCGTTGATGAGAGCGCATCTGTCAGATCTCCGTAGATGGCAAGGCCAGCCTGACCGGTACCGTGTCCGAGGGTATCGTGCAGGCCCCAGGCAGGCTCGACCGTGTGCAGGTCGGTCGCATCGATCAGAGGCGCAAGCAGGGGATGGCCACGTGTGACACCCGAGTCCAGAAGGCAGATGTGGGGAACCGAATCTCCCGGAACAGGTAGCTGAATACGATTCAACAGGTCATCGACCCATTCTCGCTGCTCCAGTGGTTCAAGACTGCTAAAAAAATCGGCGGTTTCGCGAGCGGCACGAAGTTCGGCGATACAGTTCAGCAGGAGAGGTGATCGAAATAACTGCTCGCAAGACCCCTGAAGTGCCAGAACCGTCCGTTCCGGAAACGCAATGTGCCCACTGCTGGCCATGCAGCCCGCTTCGCGTGCGAGTACCCGGAAATCTTCCAGCACATCATGTCGTGCTCCGCGTATGGGTAGCCAGACCTCCCACCAGAAGATCTCTGAAGGATCAGTAGGGAAAAGTGTGGGATCATCGGCCCAGAGTGCCTGAATGTCGATGGCCTGAATCGACGCTATTGCATCCACAAGCCTGCGGTGATCCAGGCTTCGCCCCCGTTTGTCCTTTTTTTCCTTGAGGTAGTCGGAAATGTAATGCTCGAAGTGAGCCATGCCACCATCAGGCACGAATACGCTGGCGACGGTATGTCGGTCTTCCTGACGCACGGCGAGCAATTCGATACCTTTGGGCTCGTTCGCCAGACTTTCGACGGCAAGGGGTACATCGGGCTGGCCGATGAAGCGGATCTGGAGGCCAGGCCGGCTTTTGAGTCGTTGCTCCTTGTGCTGGTTTACTGTCTCATTCGATAGTGCCTTCAGTCTCCCGAGCTGCCTGCGCAGCTCACCGCCATGCGGAATGCGTGGAAGAGGCGGAACTTCCTGAGCTGTTCTGCCTCCGGCCGAATGGGCCCTGAACCGGATGGGCCGGGATGTGTTCTGGAGAACGAAATGCTTATGCCTGTTGGGGGACTGCTCCGGCATGGTACGACGCTGCCTTTCTTTGAGTCATTCGGGCACTGAGCTTTCGACGCTCTGCAAATGCATGTGTCAGTGTATCTGTTTTTATCTGCTTTGCGTCGCGCATCAGGGCATCCTTGATGGCGTCGTCTATGGCATGTCTGATTTCGGCGTAACTGAGCCCGTCCGCCTGTGTGGTGACCGTGCCGAGAGGAAACGGGCGGGGTGAGAAGCGACCCAGCCGGGATTGAATCAATTCTGCCGCCTGTGCATGATTTGGCAGCTGATACTCGATGATGTCGTCGAAGCGCCGGAACAGCGCGTAATCCAAGATTTCGATATGGTTGGTGGCGGCGATGATCAGGCTGTGGGACTGATCGTTCTCGATCATCTGCAGGAAACTGTTGAGAACCCGCCGGATTTCACCGACATCGTTGTCCAGTCCCCGCTGGGAGCCGATGGCATCGAACTCGTCGAAGAAGTAAACGCCTCGAACATCGTTGATAGCGTCGAATATCTGGCGCAGTTTGGCGGCTGTTTCTCCCATGTATTTTGTGATGAGGGCGTCCAGTCTGACGGAAAAGAGGGGGATGCCCAGCTCTCCAGCCAGTACAGAGGCAGTCAGTGTCTTGCCTGTTCCGGGTGGACCAACCAGCAGCAGCTTGCGCCTTGGGCTGAGGCCATGCTCGCGAATGCGTTCGTGGTATTGCTGTTCTTTGAGAATGCGCCGTAGCTGGGCTTCGGTGGCGTTCCCGAGCACCATATCCGAGAGGCGGTTCTTTGGCCAGGAAACGTGCAGAAGGCTGGCGGTTTCGCTGCGAGGGTGTATCAGCGGGACGATCTTGCCCTGGGGGGCAGTACGCGTTTTGGCCGCATCAATCATGTCGCGCAGTTCAATGGCCAACTTTCCGTGTCCCACCTTGGCTTCACGGGCTGCAACCTGCATGGCGACGGAATAGAAGTGCTGGTCGTCGCGTTCGATATGGGATTTCACCAGCGCTTTGAGCTGCTCGGCGTTGGCCATGGTGGGTCACCTGTCTTGATCTCAAATGCATCAAAGCCCGACAGATTGCTGGGCTTTGCTGTGGACTGCAAGGAAGACTGGCCCGGCAAGGGTGCCGTTCAGCGGGTCACCTCGCTGCTACCGCTGGTGATGTTGGCCCGCTTCCCGTCCGGCCGGTCGGTGCCGAGAATGCGCGACAGCTCGGCGTCGGAGACATACTCGAACAGCGTGACCACCTTGGAGACACCCGATACCTGTGAGGCGACGATGGCAGCGCGCTGGCCCTCCTCGCGGGTGACCACGCCCATCAGGTACACCACGTTGCGTTCGGTGACGACCTTGATGGCGCTGGCGGTGAGGTTGCGTTCACGCACGAAGCCGGCCTTGACGCGGGCAGTGAGGGAGGAGTCGCGGGTGCTGGCGGCGAAGTCCTCCACCGGCTTGATCTCGATTTCGTTGTAGATGTCCTTGATGTTGGGGACACGCGAGCGGACGACTTCTTCGGCAACCTGGCGCGTTTCTTCGGAATCGACCTGGCCGGTGAGCAGTACGCGGCGGTTGAAGCTGGTGATGCCCACTGAAACCATCGGATCCTTGTTGACGGTTTCGTTGAGCACGCGGGCGCCCCGCAGCTCGATGGTTTCGTCTTCGGTCTGGGCGCCGATGGAGCGGCGGTCCAGAACGGCGGCAGTGCCGATGGCGGCGCCGGTGACGGCCAGACCGAAGCAGCCACTGAGGCTGAGGGTGGCGGCGAGCACGGCGGCAGATACGAGTCGGCGCGAAAGGGCGCTGGGCTGGCTCATTGGGGCATTCTCCATGACGTTGGCCCCATTATAGAAAGGCTGCGGGGCTTTTGACCGTTGGCAGGACAGCCTTTGTGGTGGCGGCATCGAAACGTTGCGCGCTGGATGGCTTCCGCCATGGGCCGACGGGTGGTTTGAGCGGGCTGATGGATGGCATACGCTGTTGCGTGACGGATACAGTGTGTGGAATGGCGACGGCAGGAAATGCGCCGGAAAGCGATATGGCCATGCTGCAGGCTGTCGGGGCCGGTTATCGTGTCCGGCCACCTGCGCAGGGTGCCCTGTCAGCACACGGTTGGTGCCTGCGTGGGGACGAATGAGCCCATGAGACGCTCTGAATCCATGACACGGGCTGGTGCTGGCGCTCAGGCGCTCGGGGGTGTTGTCTCTGCCTGGGCATCTGCTGCGGGCAGCGTGACCTCGACGCACAGGCCATGGGGGAAGTGCCGGGCGTCGTGCAGCTGCAGTTCACCCCCGAGGTTCTGGATGAGGGTCCGGACGATGGAGAGCCCCAGGCCGGAGCCCTGCTGGCCGGTGCCGAGCACGCGGTAGAAGGGGTCGAGGACGCGGCTGCGTTCGTCGGCGGGGATGCCGGGGCCGTTGTCTTCGACGCCGATGAGTACCCGGCCGGCGCGGGCCTCGGTCCAGAGGTCGATCTGGCCGCCTTCGGGGGTGTAGCGGATGGCGTTGTCGACGAGGTTGCGCAGCAGGGTGTAGAGGCTGAGGTCGTCGGCCTGGACGCAGGGCATCCCGGTCTGGCGGGGGGCGGGCTGGCCCGTCGGAATCGTACGGCTCCGCGCGGCCGGCGTGGTGGGTGGGCTTGCCAGGGGAAGGGAGGGAGAGGCGGTGTGTGCGCTCTCCGGAACGCTGCCATGGGGCGCTGGCGTTTCGAGGAGGCCGAGGTTGATCTGCTTGCGGTCGGCCAGGGGGAGCAGGTCTTCCAGGATGCGGTGCAGGACGGGGATGACGGGCGTGCGGGGGGCAGTCGGCGTGCGTTTGCCGGACGGTTGGGTGCTGTCTGGCGTGTGCCGTGTGTCGGGATCGTGCCGGGTACTCCCGGCATGCTGCGCGTTCTGGGCGCGGGCCAGGCTCAGCAGCTGGTCGAGCAGGTGGCGGTTGCGGTCCAGGCCGGCGCGCAGGGTGCCGAGGCGTTCGGCGGCTTCCGCCGACATGGGGGCGGCCTGCAGGCGTTCGGCCTGCAGCGACAGGGCGGCCAGGGGCGAGCGCAGTTCGTGGGCGGCGTCGGCCACGAAGCGGCGCTGCTGGGTCATGGCGGCTTCGGTGCGGCCCAGCAGGCGGTTGATGGCGGTGACGAAGGGCAGCAGCTCACTGGGCAGGTTCTGATGGGGCAGGGGCTGCAGGTCGTTGTCGGGGCGCTGGTCTACCGTGCGGGCAAGCGCAGCCAGTGGACGCAGCATCAGGTGCAGGATGAGCAGGACCAGGCCCAGCAGCAGGGGCACGAGCAGGGCAATGGGCAGGGCGGCGTAGAGGGCGCTGTTGCGGGCGATTTCGTCACGGATGCGGGTGTCCTGGGCAACGGCAACGCGCTGGCTGCCCTTGCCGTGGATGTAGACGCGGTATCCGTTGCCCCGGTGGCTGATGAGGTGGTAGCCGTTCTTCAGATCGCTGGACAGTGGCAGGCAGAGGGTGTCGCCGTTTTTGCCGGCGTTCTGCCGGTGACGGGGCTTCTTGTCCAGGCGCAGGGCGGCCGGTGCGGCGTCGGCTGGGGGGGTATTTGCGGCATCCGTGGTATGGGGCTGGGGGGATGGCTGGGTGTCATCATCATCATCATCGTCATCGTCATCGTCGGGTTCCCGGTCACGGTTCTGCGCGTGTTCATGTGCGTGCGCCTCGTCGCCAGCCGGTGTATCGGTGCTGGAGGGCAGGCGCTGGACGATCAGGCCTTCTTCGTCGTCGTCGGTGAGGGCGCAGCCCTGGGCGGGCAGGTTGATGAGCGGGGTGCCGCTGCGCGGCTGGACGAGGCGGGCCGCCTGTTCGAGCACTTCATCCTGGAAGTCATGGACTTCGTCGAGGGTGGCGCGCCATGACAGGACGCCGGCACCGGTGCCCACCAGAAGGACGGCCAGCGAGATGCCCCCGGCCAGGCGAAAGCGCAGGGAATGCAGGGGGAGGGACAGGCGCCGCTGGGGGCTGCCGTCGTGGGTGTCGGTGGGGCCGGGCATGGTGGGTGATCAGTCCTGCTTCGTGACCATCCAGCCGGCACCGCGGATGTTGCGGATGGCGTCGCTGCCGAGCTTCTTGCGCAGGCCATGGATGAGGAATTCGATGGCGTTGCTTTCCACTTCCTGGCCCCAGCCGTAGATGCGGTCTTCGAGGTCGGCGCGCGAGAGGATGGCGCCGGGGCGCTGCATGAGGGCGTGCAGCAGGGCGAATTCGCGGTTGGACAGGCGCACGGAGGGTTGCCCCTGGCGGCTGGCCTCGTGGGTGGCCGGGTCCAGGGTGAGCAGGGCGCTGCTGAGGATGGGCGTGGCCTGGCCGCCCTGGCGGCGCAGCACGGCGCGCATGCGGGCCAGCAGTTCGCTGATCTCGAAGGGCTTGAGGATGTAGTCATCGGCGCCGGCGTCCAGTCCGGCGATGCGGTCGTCCAGGGCGTCGCGGGCGGTGACGATGAGCACCGGCAGGGTGGTGGGCTGGCTGCGGATGCTGCGCAGTACCTCCAGGCCGTCGCGGCCGGGCAGGCCGAGGTCCAGCAGGACGAGGTCGTAGTGCTGGGTGCGCAGGGCCGTGAGGGCGCTGTTGCCATCCTTCACCCAGTCGGCTGCCCAGGAGGCATCGTTCAGGGCACCGTGGACGGCGTTGCCGATCATGGGGTCATCTTCGACGAGCAGGACGCGCATGGTGGAGTGGAATCTGGGTCGGTTCGCCCTGGCATGGGAGCCGAAGTGTCGCAGGACTTGCGCAGGGGCTTTCTAGTAGTCGGCCCGGTCGGGATGATCCTCCATGACCTGGCCGCTCTGGGCGTCGATGGTGAGTTCGCGCAGTTCGCCGGTGGGCAGCAGGGTTTCGATGACGTAACGGGGTGTGCCGCGTGCGCCGTCGAAGTCGGCATTCAGTGCCTTGCTGCCCGGATGCTGCTGCTGGGCGGTGATGATGGCCTGTTTCAGGGAGATCTGCAGGGATGGGGCAGAGGTGATGCGGGGACCCTGGGCCTTGTCGCGGATGACCTCGCCCGTGATGGGATCGATGCGTACCTTGAAGACATGGTTGCTGGTGGTGACGACCCGCACGTCGTAGTCCATGGTGTCATCCTTGTGGCCGTCGAGATCGGCATCGAGGGCGATGCTGCCCGGATGGACCTTGAGCGCGGTGTCGATGGCCTGTTCGATGCTGACCTTGACGTGCTTCGATGCGGCGATGTCACGGATGTCGGCAGCAAGGCTGGTGCCGGCGCCAGCCAGCAGGGCTGCAGCGACCAGCGCGTGCAGGGCGTTACGGTTCATGAAACTCCCCTTGGGAAAATCCTGAAACAGGTTCGTCCGGAGCGTGCCACGAACAGGATCATGACGCGTGCCGGGAACGGCAAAAAGTTCAAGACTAACCCAGAGGCGTATGTGGGGTACGTCAGATCCGTAACGATGTAGCGAGCTGGTGAACGGGCGCGACAGCCCGGACCGGTGGCCGTCCCTGCCTGCGTGGCGCCTTGCCAGCACATGGCTGGGGCCGGCGCGGGGACGAATGAGTCCCTGACATACGCAAGGGGATGGCCACGCCCCGGGAATCCGGCAGTTCAACCCATTGCGTCCATGACACGCGCAAGGGGAAGCCCCTTCCCGTGAAGGGGCGGCGGAACCGGTGGCCGGCGGGCTGCCCGGGATCAGTCGTCCAGGTAGTTGGCCACGACCTTGCCACTCTGGCCGTCGATGCGGACCTTGTGGACCTGGTTGTTGCCGGTGGCGATGTCGAACTCGTAGTCGGCGGTGCCATCCTTGCGGCCTTCCAGCTCGGCCTGGAGCACCTTGCCACCCTGATGCTGCTGCAGGGCGGTCTCCAGTGCCTGTTCGAGGCTGATGGTGGGGTTGGGCACCGGCTTGTTGCGCTGGCCGTGGGCGCGGTCGGCGGTGACGTTGCCGCTCTGCGGATCGACGATGACCTTGAAGACCTGGTTGTCGGCGGTGACGAGCTTGATCTTGTACTCGGCGGTGCCGTTCTTGTGGGCATCGAAGTCGGCGTCGATGACACGGGCGCCGGCGTGTTTCTGCTGGGCCGCGGTGATGGCCTGCTGCAGGGTCACCCTGGCCTGACCGAGGGCAGCGATGTCCTGCGCATCGGAGGCAAAAACGGGGGCGGCAGCGCCGGCAGCGATGGCGGAGGCGGCCAGCAGGGAGATGAGGGTGCGTTTGTTCATGGTCGTTTCCTTTGAGTCTGAGAGGTTGGCGGCGCAGGGGCAACCGGGTGGTTGTGGCCCGGTGTTCTGCATCGGTGCGGCAGCGTTGCTGCTGTCGACGGAATGCATTCTGCGCGGGCAGACTTAGTGGCAGGTTAGGAAACGGCGGGCTGGCAAAATTATTGTGAACGATTGAAAAACGGGGTGTTCGTGGCCACGCATGACCCTGTATGCGGGGTGTGGCCCGGAGGGGTTATACGCGGTTATACATGCATATACTTCTGTATAAAAGGGTATAGGTACCTGCCGGGCAGGCATTGCCGCCCGGCGAAAAGAGGGCTCAGGCGGTTTTCTGTTCGCTGTTGCGCACAGCTTCTTCAGCCTGCATGTCCGCGTGGTACGAACTGCGCACCATGGCACCGACGGCGGCGTGCTGGAAGCCCATTTCGTAGGCCTTTTCCTCGAACATCCTGAACGTTTCGGGGGTGACGTAGCGCTCGACCGGGAGGTGGTGGCGGGTGGGCGCCAGGTACTGGCCGATGGTGAGGCGGTCGATGTCGTGTTCGCGCATGTCGCGCATGACCTGCAGGATTTCCTCGTCCGTTTCGCCCAGGCCCACCATCAGGCCCGATTTGCTGGGCACGCCGGGTCGGCGGATCTTGAAGTCCTTCAGCAGCTTGAGCGAGTGTTCGTAGCTGGCACCGGGGCGGGCCTGCTTGTACAGGCGGGGCACGGTTTCGAGGTTGTGGTTCATCACGTCGGGCGGCATGGCGTCCAGAATGTCCAGTGCCTTGTCCAGACGGCCGCGGAAGTCGGGTACCAGAATCTCGATCTGGGTGAGCGGCGACTGGCGGCGGATTTCGCGGATGCAGTTGGCGTAGTGGCCGGCGCCACCGTCGCGCAGGTCGTCGCGGTCGACCGAGGTGATGACGACGTACTTCAGGCGCAGCGCCTTGACGCTCTGGGCGAGGTTGTGGGGTTCTTCCTGGTCCAGAGGGTCGGGGCGGCCGTGGCCCACGTCACAGAACGGACAGCGGCGGGTGCATTTGTCACCCATGATCATGAAGGAGGCGGTGCCCTTGCCGAAGCATTCGCCGATGTTGGGGCAGGAGGCTTCCTCGCAGACGGTGCGCAGTTTGTGATCCCGCAGGATCTCCTTCATTTCGTAGTAGCGGCTGCCGAGCTTGGGGGCCTGTTTGCGGATCCACTCGGGTTTGCGCAGCATGTCCTTGATCGGGATGATCTTGATGGGAATGCGTGCGGTCTTGGCTTCGCCCTTCTGCTTGATGCGGGGATCGGCCACCGGGGCGGCGGCGGCCTGATTGGCCGTGGCACGGGCACTGGCCGACGCGGTGCTGCCGGCGGGGGCCGTGCCGGTCTGGGTAGCGGCCGGGGTGGTTGTGGCCGCAGCCGGACGTTCGAGCGCAACGGTCATGGCGTCGGGCCGGGTGGTGGCTGCGCTGCTGGTGACGCTGTTGCCGTTGCCGTTGCTGGAGCCATTGCCGGTGGCGGCCGGGCGTGCCGGCGGGGTGATGGCGGCGCCCCAGGCCGGGATGGTGTCCTGCGGGGTCTGGCCGGTGGCCGGCTGGCTGCGGGCGTGAGCGCCGTGGCCGTGCGGTGTGCTGTCGGGTTCGAGGGTGACGGGAACGACGGGCGGACGCTGCGGCTTGCTGGCAGTCAGGGGGCTGTCGGTCGGGTTCATCGGGAATATCCTTCAATGGCTTGAATGAGCGCGTGGCCCAGATCGAGCGCCAGGGCGTCGAGATCGATGTCTGCAGGGCTGGCCGATTCGCGGTGGATGTCGGTCATCTGCAGGTTCTGGAAGCCGCAGGGGTTGATGCGCGAGAACGGGGCCAGATCCATCTGGGCGTTGAGGGCCAGGCCGTGGTAGGAGAAACCGTGGCTGGCCTTGAGGCCGATGGAGGCAATCTTGGCCACGCCGGGGGCGGGCCGGGCGTGGCGGGCATGGGGGCGCGGGGCCGGTGGGGGCACCACGGCGAGATGGGGGTGGTGGCCTGTGCCGGCTGCGATGGAAGATGTCGTTCCGGCGGAGGGGCCGGTCGATGCGGCAGTGGGCGCAGGGGGGGGGCGGGCGATGCTGCCGGCTTCACCGGAGGCGCCGGTATGGGCCATGCCAGTGATCGTGCTGGCTCCGCTGTTGCCAAGTGCACCGTTGGGGCCGGTGGCGCTGCCGGTGCAGGCTGCTTTGGTGGGGCTGGCCACCTGTGCAGGACCTGCCATGGGCAGGCCCGCGCTGCCCGAACAGGCCTGCAGGGCCTCGAAGGGCTGGACAAAGGCCTGGGCCGGATGGCGGGGCAGGACGTAGATGCCGGGGGCGCCAGCCTGGCGGATGGCGGTGACACCGTAGTGCATCAGGCACTGGATGAGGGCGTTTTCGATGCGTTCGACCAGGACACGGATGCCCAGTTTGCGGGTGCGCAGGTCCAGCATCAGGTAGGCCATGATCTGGCCCGGGCCGTGGTAGGTGATCTGCCCGCCCCGTTCGGTGGGGACGACGGGGATGTCGCCGGGATCGAGGAGGTGCCCGGGCTGGCTGTTCATGCCCAGGGTGAAGACGGGCGGGTGCTGCATCAGCCAGATTTCGTCACCGGCGGTGGCGGCGTCGTGCAGTTCGGGCCAGTTGAGGCACAGTGCCGGGCGGGTGAGGCTGGTGGGGCTGTCTGCAGCAGCTGCCGCGCCGGCTGCAGAGGGGGTACAGGGGGCATGTGACCACGAGCGCCCGGAGCCCACGAGGGTGAGGTGGGGGCGTCCGCCGGTGCCGGTGGCGTTGCCCGCGCGGCGTGCCGGTACCACGGGAGGCCGGGCAGCCTGGCGGGCGGCCGTCCATTGGCGCATGCGGGTGAGGGCTTCGGTATAGGGCACGGTGCCCAGCAGGCGCAGGCGGATGGGAGGGGCAGCAGTCATTGAAAATGGGCCGTGAAACGGGGCTGCTTCCGTCGGGACGGCGGGGCGTGTTGGATAAGAACCCGGGGATAGCCGGGAATGATAGCCGGTACAACGAACCCGGGGACGCTGTGGTGGGCCAGCCGGGCAGCGTATCAGATTCAGTCACCAGCCACAGTAGGGAAAGCCCTGATGGTGGCCGCTGGCGGGGCGGCCGTGGCAGTGCCCGGTTTGCACCGGCGCGAACGTACCGTCGGGAACGAAAGGTTCGCGCGGCGTATTGTGCGCGACCCGGGGCGTGGGGTTCTGCGCTGGATCAAATGAGGTACGAAACCTTCGGGCTGGCTGACAGTTCGCGATAGAGGGCATCGAGCTGTTCGCGCGACTGGGCGGTGAAGGTGGCGGTCAGCGACAGATAGGCGCCTCCCTTCGATTCGCGGGCCTCCAGGCTGGACGGGTCGAAGTCCGGAACATGTCTGGCGATGATGCCGGCGACGAGGGGGGTGAAGTCGGCCTCGTTCTTGCCCATCACCTTGATGGGGAACTCCATGGGGAATTCCATCGGGTCGACGGCACTGGGTTCGATGCGCTCACCCTCGTTGGTGAGGTGGCCGGGGTGGTGGGGGGGCTGGGGATGGGTGTGATCGGTCATGGGGTTCGGGGGAAAGCATGGAAGCAGCCTGGCACGGCTGTCAGGCGGTGGTCTGACGGGACTCGGCCTTGGCCTGCTGGTAGGCCGCAAACAGTTTCTGGAAGATGGGGCCGGGGGTGCCGTTTCCAACCGGTTTGCCATCCAGCCGGGTGATGGGCTGGACTTCCTTGGTGGCGGCAGTGAGCAGCAGTTCGTCGGCGTGACGGACTTCGGATTCAGGAATGCGGCGGATGTCGAAGGGGATGCCGCACCGGGCGGCGAGGTCTTCCATCAGCGCGTAGCGCACGCCTTCGAGGATGAGGTTGTCGTGCGGCGGGGCGATGAGCGTGCCGTCGCGGACGACCCAGATGTTGGAGGCGGCGCCTTCGGTGAGGTAGCCGTCACGGAACAGGATGGCTTCCTTGGCGTGAGCATCGAGTGCGCTCTGGCGGGCCAGGATGTTGCCCAGCAGCGAGATGGACTTGATGTCGCAGTGCAGCCAGCGTTCGTCGGGCAGGCTGATGGCGCTCATGCCGTTGCCGATGTTCTCGGGCGTGGGGGGCACGAAGGGGTTGGTCATGGCAAACACGGTGGGCGTGATGCCCTGAGGGAAGCCGTGGTCGCGCTTTGCCACGCCGCGGGTGACGTGCAGGTAGACCATCTGGTTGGGCCACTGGGGATGGCGTTCGACCAGTTCGCGCACGAGGGCGCTCCAGCCGGCCTGGTCCAGCGGCGGGTCGATGCGGATCTGGGTCAGGCAGCGCTTGAGGCGGGTCAGGTGCTGGGCCAGACGGAAGGGGTGACCTTCGTAGACGGGGACGACATCATAGATGCCGTCACCGAAGATGAAACCCCGGTCGAGTACCGGGATGCGCGCTTCGGACAGCGGCAGGTATTCACCATTGAGATAGACGGTCTGTTCTTCGGCCACGGCGGGCTCCCTGTTGGCAAGAGAAAGGGATGATTCTAGAGCGTGCCGCGGATTTGTTTGTTCGCTTCAGCGCCGGCCTGGAAGCCTTGAACAGAACGGCACGTCGTACGCCGTCAGGACTCGCTCCTTTGCAGGGCAGGGGGCGCTGGCATGTCCTTGTGTGCCGCCGGGGCCGGACACAAAAAACCTCGCGGCGTACGGACGGTACGGGCGCGAGGTGTGGCGGGGGGCGTGTCAGGGGCGCTGTTTACTTGACCCAGAGCCGGATGGTGTCCCAGGTGCTCTTGAACCAGCCGGCCGTTTCGACGGTTTCCAGCGCGATGAGCGGACGCTCGGCAATGACGGTCTCGCCCAGGCGGATGCGCAGGGTGCCGATGCGCTGGCCGGCGTGGATGGGGGCGATCAGGGGTTCGGTACGCTCGATTTCGCCCTTGATGTTGCCGATCTGGGCACGCGGGGCGGTGATCAGCACGTCGTCGGCAAAACCGGCCGAAACGGTGGGCTGCTGGCCCTTCCAGACGGGGTGGTTGCCGACGGGCTGGTTCTTGCGGTAGAGCTGCAGGGCCTCGAAGTTCTGGAAGCCGTAGTTGAGCAGCTTCTGCGATTCGGTGGCCCGGGTGGCGTCGGAGCTGGCGCCCAGCAGCACGGACAGGATGCGGCGCGAGAACTGGCCGCCCTGCGGGTCCGTGGCGTTTTTCTGTTCGCGGTGGGCGGAGGCCACCAGACAGTAGCCGGCGGCGTCGGTGAAGCCGGTCTTCATGCCGTCGACGGACGGGTCGATGGCCAGCAGGCGGTTGCGGTTGGGCTGGCGCACGCCGTTGAAGGTGTATTCACGTTCGGAGTACAGCCGGTAGTACTGCGGAAATTCCTTGATGATGCGGGTGGCCAGTACGGCCATGTCGCGCGCCGACGAGTAGTGGTCGGGGGCGGGCAGGCCAGAGGCGTTGACGAAGTGCGAGTTCTTCATGCCGAGGCGGCGGGCCTCGGCGTTCATCTGTTCGGCAAACTGCTCCTCGCTGCCGGCCACGGCTTCGGCCAGGATGATGGCGGCGTCGTTGCCGGACTGGATGATCAGGCCGTGCAGCAGTTCATCGACGGTGGCGGGACTGCGCGGGTCGACGAACATGCGCGAGCCGGCCGACTTGTAGGCGCGGTTGGATACCGGCGGCCGGGCGTCGGGCTTGAGGGTGCCGTCGCGCAGGGCCTCGAACACCACGTAGGCGGTCATCAGCTTGGTCAGCGACGCCGGCTCGACGCGCTCGTCGGGGGTCTGGCTGTAGAGCACCGTGTTGGTGGTGACATCGAACAGGAACCACGAACGGGCGGCGATGTCGGGCGGCGGCACACTGGCGCTCTGGGCAACGGCTGGGCCCGTCAGGGCGGCCAGTCCCAGGCTGGTGCCCAGCAGCAGGGCCGACAGGGCACGGCGCAGCATGGGGCCGGGTGATGAGCGACGCATGGGTGGGATGTCAGACGCATGGATCGAAGCCATGGCCGGTGGACAGTGCATGCCGTTCGCCGGTGCAGTGGAACGGGGGGAGGGCTGGCGCTGCGGGGCCGCAGGGGGGAGGATGAAGGTGGGCACGGACGGGAAAGGTCAGAGCGGGCCGTGGCGGCGCACGCGGGTGGCGATGCGATGGGCGGCCGCCGGGTTCTTGCGCTGGCCGACCAGGTTGATGAGTTCGCGCAGGACGTGGCGCAGGACGTGCAGGTTGACGCAGTCCTGGACACGGGCCTCGAGCACGGAGGCGTCGGGCCCCAGTTCGGCTTCGAAGGCGCCATGCAGGGCACGCTTGATGGCCTGCAGCTTGAGTTCGGTCTGCGGGTCGGTGGGGGCGGCGTCGTGCCGGGCGATGCCGGTGAGCGCGATCATGTCACGCGAGATGAGTTCCTTCAGTGCCTCGGGCAGGTCGGCCGGGCGGACGATGGCGGGCATTTCGCCCAGCGAGCGCCGGCCGTCGAGCAGGTTGAGCAGCCGCCGCGCCGGCGTGGACATGATGCGGCGCGGGTTCTTGACCGTCTGCATGCCGGTTTCGGTGAGCGAGAATACCATGCGCGGGTTGGGCTGGTCTCGCCCGTCACCCAGGGCCAGATGAATGGCGCGCAGGCGCGCCGAGGGGATGCGCGACGCCGTCCAGGAGCGGGGCGGCTCCCAGCTGTCGGGGTCCGTGTGGCGGACCGGTTCAAGTCTGGCGATTTTGGGCGCGGGCATCGTCACTCACCGGGCCGGAAAACCGGCCCTCTCTGCGCATTGCGCAGATTTGGTTACGTTATGCCAATAATGATAACGTGCCTGCGCCGTTGATTCATCTATGGTTTGCCGTAAATTGGTTTCATTTGCTTACAAAACCACAGTCTCGTAAATCGAGACGATCCGTTCAGGCAGCGCGGGCCTGCCGGGTGGTTTCGGCCGGCAGCAGGTCGGCAAAGGCCGGGGTGAGACGCTGCAGTTCGGCTTCCGACTGGCAGGATTCGATGCGGTCGATCATCAGCGTGCTGAGGCGGCCGATCTGCTGCAGGAACAGGATGCGGGCCTGGGCGCGCTGGCGGGCCAGACGGACGGCGGCCTCTTTGGCCGGATCGATGGGGCGAGTCTCGCCGGCATGGGGCCTGGCGGTGTGTGCTTCGGCCGTACGTGTCCCGGCTGTGCGGACTGTCGGGGTGTGGTCTGCCCGGGTGTGGTCTGCCGTGGTGTGCCTTGTTGCGATGCCGCTTGCCATGTCGCGGCCTGCTGCGCCGTGGGGGGCGGCCGTGGCGCTGGTGCGCTTGGCTGCGATGCTGTCTACCGTGCCGTGGCCTGCTGCGCCATGTGCGGCGGCCGTACGTGTGCTGCCTGCGGGGGCTTCCCCGACACGGGTCCGGACGACCGGAATGGCGGCTTCGGGCGCAGGCTGCGCCGGGACGGCCTCGACCGGGCACACGACGGTGAAGCGGCGCACGAGTTTGCGGCGCTCCAGCTCGATGAGGGCCTCGGGCAGCCAGGCTTCGTCGATCATGCTGCGCAGGCCGTCGATGGTCTGCGGCTCTTCGAAGAGCATCAGCAGGCGGGTGGCGTTGGGCGACAGCACGACGCCGGGGTCGCGCAGCTGGGCGCTGCCGGCCGCGGTGCGTTCGAAGCTGAGTACGGTGCGGGTGGCAGGCGCAACGGCTGCCGTGCGGGCGCCGGCAGGGGCAGGTTTGTCCGTTGCAGGCATGCCGGCTGCGACGGGAGCGGGCTTGCCCGCAGCAGGAATACCAGCCGTGGCAGGGAGTGTTCTTCCTGCTGCCGGACGTGTGGCCGCGGATTTGCCGGCAGCACGGGCCGTGGTGGCGGCCGTCAGCGTGGTGGCCCTGGCGGCGGCCTGGGCTGCCTGGACAGCGTTCGGGGAAGAGGGCGTCTGGCCGGCGGTGGCCGGACGTTCGATCAGCGTGGTGTCAGACATGTGTTCCTGCCAGGTGTCGCAGAATCAGCGATTTCAGTTGCGGCAGCCGGCCATGGAAGAAGTGGCCGACGCCCGGAACGACGACGACGGAAAGCTGTTGTGGACGGGCCCAGTCCAGCACGCTGGCGAGCGGCACCACGTCGTCCTCCTCGCCATGCACGACCAGCGTGTCGGCCGGCACGGCCTGCACGTCGAAGCGCGAGACGGCCGGGCCGACGAACACCATCGGCCGGTGTTCGACCGGGTGGCTGGCCAGGCGCTGCATGAGGCGGGACTGCACGAAGGTGCCGAACGAGAACCCGGCCAGTACCAGGGGTACCGGGCGCGGCAGCGCGGCGGCACTCTCGTGGGCCAGCGCCTGCGTCAGAACGGCTTCCATGTCATCGGTTTCGCCGTTGCCATGATCGAATTCACCTGCGCTTTCGCCCACGCCCCGGAAGTTGGGCCGCCAGCAGATGGCACCCTGCTGCAGCAGCGCCCGGGCAATGGTCTGGGCCACCTTGTTGTTCATGGTGCCCCCCTGCAGCGGGTGCGGATGCGCAATCAGTGCCAGCAGTCGCGGCTGGGCCGGCACATCGAGCGAGCACTCGATGGGGCCGACGGGACCGGGGATGGACAGGACGCGGGTGGATGGATTCATGGCAAACGGTGTGGTGGCAGCGGGTTGAAGGCCGCCCCCGTGGAAACCATTGTGTGAGTCAGGCCGTGGGACCGTTCACGCTGGCCGCCGGCCGGGGGCGTCTGGCCGATGAGGTGGGGGCTTCGATGACAAAAAAGTACAGCACCGCCAGCGGCCATGTGGCGGCGATGGTACGCAGCAGCCCCCGGAATCCGGGGGTGGCCATGCGCATCCAGGTGGTGAGGGTGCGCCGTGCCAGCAGCGGCTGCAGGTCGGGATCGACCGGGATGAGCAGCGCCAGGCAGCAGATGAACACGACCAGCACGATGGCGAGCTGGCGCTGGCGGGTGTCACTGCAGCGCATCAGGGGGCGCAGCAGCAGGGCCGTCAGCGCCAGACCGGCCAGCAGCACGGGCAGCTGCAGGGCAAACTGGTCGGCCCCGATGTAGATGTGCAGGGCTGCCGTGATGCGCAGGACGAGTGCGGCGGCCAGCAGGCCCAGCCACAGGAGCAGGCGGTTGCGGGGTGTTTCGACGCAGCGCATGACCAGCAGCGCCAGCAGCAGCACCGAGGCGGCGGTGAGCAGGGTGCTGGCCATCGGCAGGGTGGCGTCGGGTAGCAGGTGGGTGAGGCGCTCGAAGGGCAGGAAGACGGACAGCAGCCCTTCGCCCGGCCAGGGGGTGAGGGGGCCGGTGGCCAGCAGCAGGGGCTGGGGCACGGCCTGACTGGCCAGCCAGAGCACGAGGAGTACGGCGACAAAGCGGCGAAGCTTGTGCTCACTTTCACGGCCGAAGACGAGAGAGGCCGCGCGGTCGCGCAGCGCGCGCAGCGGTGCGCAGGTGGTGACCAGCACGACCACCAGGGCACCCAGGACGGCGCCGAACCCGTTGGTGGCCAGATCGACCAGCGAGGGAACCCGTGGCAGCCAGGACTGCAGCGACTCCATGATGAAGGAGAGCAGCGTGCAGCCGGCGGAGGTGATCAGGACGACTGCCGGCAGCGTGAAGCGCCCCTGCAGCTGCCGGGCGGTGAGATAGCCAAAACCGGCATAGGCGCCGATGTTGACGATCAGATCCCCCCACGAATAGTTGAGCCGGTGGTACGCAAACAGCCACGAGAACGTGCCCGGCCGGCGCAGGCTCCATTCGCCAAACGGGTAGAGGGACAGGTAGAGAATGGCAACGAAGGCCATCAGCCAGAGCACGGGGTGGGCCGTGGCCCGGGTGTCTGGCCGGGTAGGGTCTGGGCGCATGGGGAAGGTTATAACATGGAAGCCGTGCGGCGGACCCGCCGGTACCGCTTTCATCAACGTGCTGTGGGCCGTGCAGGCATACTGTGCCTGTCCTGCAGCTGTGGCATGGACCAGTAAAAGTGGTTACGGGTCCGGCAGGTGTGAGCACGGCAGGTGCGGCAGATGGGTGTGGCAGGTCAGTCTGGCGGGCGGGCGCGTCAGGCCCGTGCAACAGGCTGCAGCGGACTGATGCGGCAGGTCGGTGCGGCAGGAGAGCCAGGAGGAGGCCATGGATAGACGCTGGCAGGATGAATACGCGGGGGGGCGGCAGCAAGGGCACCTTTGGGTGGAGTGGGTAGACAGCATCGGTTCCACCAACCAGACGCTGATGCAGCGCGAGGTGCTGCTGCCGGGGGACGACACGGCGCCGGACGCGGCCGGCAATCCGCGGGGACCGGTGGCCGTCTGGCTGATGGCCGGCGAGCAGACGCAGGGCCGCGGGCGCCGGGGCAAGGTCTGGTGCTCGCAGCCCGGACAGGCCATGACGGCCTCGTTCGGCTGCGAGCTGGCGGCTGGCCAGCTGATGTCGCCCGGGCTGGTGCCGCTGGTGGCAGGTATCGTGATTGCCGAGTTTCTGGGTACGCTGGGCGCGTCGGTGAAGATCAAGTGGCCCAACGACCTCTGCCTGCTGCAGGACGATCCGGCCCGACCGCTGGTCAAGGTGGGCGGGATTCTGTGCGAGATGCGCAGTCGCAGCACGGGCAGCCGGCTGGTGATCGGCTGCGGGCTGAACCTGTTCGGGCTGCCGGGTGGGCTGGATGCCGACCAGCCGGTTGGCGCGGTGTTCGGCCATGGGCTGACCGGAGCGGGTGCCGGTTCCGACGATGCCCTGCTGGCCCGGGTGATGCTGGGCGTGGGGCAGGCACTGCTGGCCGGGGTGGAACAGCTGGTCACCGGCGGTTTCGAGCCTTTCATGTCACGCTGGCAGCAGCTGGATGTGCTGGCCGGGCGGCCCGTGCGTGTGCACCGTGCCGATGGCAGCCGGGATGCGGTGGCGCTGGGCATCGATGCAGCCGGCGGCCTGCAGGTGCGCTATGAGGACGGGGCCGGGGCGGAAAGTCTGGCCACGCTGACGGCCGAGCAGGTCAGCATCCGGCCGCGGGGGTGATGTGGGGCCTCATGGCCGCGCTCCGGGTGCTCCCGGCCCTGCACGGGCGCTGGCGCGCGGGCGCGTCAATGCGCACACCCCCGGTCGGCGCGGGCTTGAAGCGGCCGGGGTGATCCGCTAAGCTGCGATGATCTTACCGCGACCGACCTTCATGTCCTCCCTGCTCGAAGATCCTCCTCTTCCCGCCCGCCGGCGCACCCTGGGCCACTACCTGCTGCCCGCGCTGGTGCTGCTCAACGTGCTTCTGATGCTGTCGCTGCTGGGCGTGCTGCCGCCGCTGTTCGGTGATCAGCCCGATCCGGGCCGCATGGAGCGTCAGATCGACGCCGGGCGGGTGAAGGTGCTGCCGGCCGCCGGGCAGGAGGGTGACCGGCGTGATGCCCGGCCGGGACCGGCGCCGGGGCCTGGCACCCGCTGATGCTGCGGACCAGGAAACCGTGTGAAACATGACCGGGCGCCTTATGGCTCTCCCGGTCCTGGGGTCAGTGCGGAGGGAACCCCCTTTGGGCGCACATGACTGTGCTGGCAGTGCCCCGAAGCCGTGGAGGATTCTGCGGCCCTGCCGTTTTGTCCTGCGCGCCCAAAGGAGGTTTCGCGGGGACGAACGAGTCCTGCACACTCAGTCGGTGAACAGCGTCACCATGCCGGCGTGGTGATGATGGAAGTCGTGGAACAGCTCGGCCTCGCTCTGGTAGCCCACCATCGGGAAGGCGCCCAGCGGGGTCAGCGCCTGGCGTACCCGGAACAGCTCGTCTGCCAGACTCGGGAAAATCGCCGGCACACGGTGACGGCTGCTGATGTACAGCGCACCGCGCACGTTCCGTCCTTCGCGCAGGATGTCCTCGCACAGCAGGCCCAGCACGCGGTCCAGTTCCCCGCGGGCGTGTTCCGGGTCGTAGGTGCAGAAGCGCACCCGGCCGGTACGGGGCAGCTCGGCGCCTTCTTCCAGCTTCAGGCAGAGCGCGCCACTGAGCGGTTCCACGTCTTCCAGTGAAGTCAGCTCGAAGTCGGCCAGATTGTCCATCTGCTGCCGGTTGTTCTGGCTGATGGCCACCCGGACCGGCTCGTACACGCCGGCGTCCACCAGCATCTCCGGTGCGTTGTTGAGTGCCTGCAGCAGCTCGGCGGGACGGTTGCCCGGCTTGACCAGATAGTCGCTGTCGAGCACGGACTTGGCGCCCTTGCCGTCCAGCTCCATGATCACGTTGTCGTGCGTCTCGGTGATCTGGTGCGGTTCACCCATCGGCTGGAAGGCAGTGGCCATGCGCACGTGCACGCGGGAACCACTGTCCACCCGGAAGGCCACGCCGCCCAGCAGGCCGGCGGCATTCGATTCCTGGCCGGTGAACACGGGCATCACCCGGCCGGGGCCGGGGCGTCCGGTCAGGCCCCCGAACAGGAAGCCGCTGCCCAGCAGCGCCGAGATGTGGCGCAGGGTCTCGCGCGCCTCGGTGCGGCCCACGTGGCCGCTCACCAGCGCCGTCCACCAGGGCGTGCTCCGGTCGAGCAGGTCCAGTCGCGGCAGGGGCGACACCTCGGAGAAGAAGCGGATGCTGCCGCCCGGAAAGGTACCGAGCATCACGGCGATGCCGGGCACGTCCTCGTACGCGGCGTGACCGGCGATCACCCCGGGTGAGGCCGTGCCGACCCAGCGCTTGACACCGGTGACGGTGCGCAGGGCATGGGCAATGGCCCCGGCATGGGCATGCAGGGAACTGTGCAGGTAAATGAAACCCAGCTCCTCGGCGTCGAGGGGCAGGGGGGGGACGGGGGTGGCGCTCAGCTGAAGGGCAATGCTTTCGACACTGTCCACCCAGGCCGGTTCTGCGGCATGGGCAAACCGGAACGGTTGCTGAAACACCTGCTCGAGGGCTGCCATGGCGAATTTCCTGCGTTTCGATTCTTCATTGTCGCGGGGGCAGCCCCGGCCGGTCGCGTGCTGCCGGGCGAATGGGCGATCGGGGCGGATGGATGGCCAGGTCAGTTCTGCCTGTGCATGAATGTCCTGTCAGCCCGGATCAGGAGCCCGCACAGGGTTCAAGGCCCCTGGGCACGAACCCGGCCGGATTCTGCAAAGGCCTCTCAGGCCACGGTCTGCTGCTCGATGGCGCCGAACAGCGACTGGCCACGGGCATCGGCCATGTCGATACGGATGCGGTCGCCGGGCTGCAGGAAGGCCGGGCCGGGCTGGGTACTGTTTTCCAGACGGCGACGGGCGCGGGCCTCCAGCACCGAGGTCCAGCCGCTGTCGGGGTCGGCGTTGCTGACCGGGCCGGAGGTGAGCAGGCAGCCGGCGCCCACCGGGGTCTGGCGGGCCAGCGCCGCCAGCAGCTGCCGGAATCCGAAGCGCATGTCGGTCCCGCAGTCGATCCGTCCCGTGGAACGTCCGTTGAGGCGGCAGTGCAGCGGCCGGTGGATGCGGCCATCACGCCAGTCTTCGCCCAGCTCGTCCTGTGTGATCAGCACCGGCGCCAGTGCCAGACCACGGTCCCGGCTGCGTTCGCGGCTGACCGGTTCGCTGTCGGGATGGATGCGCCAGGCGCTGGCCAGACCGAGCAGCAGCAGGTGGCGGTCGGCGTCGTCTTCTTCCAGGTCGATGGGCAGATCACCGCAGATGGCCACCAGTTGTGCACTGAAATCCAGTCCACCCCGGGCGGCCGCGGCGGCGGCTGCGGCCTGACGTGCTGCTGCATCAGGGGCGTCGGTGCGGCCAGTGCCCGTGGCAGTCCCGGCCGGGACGCCTTTGGCGGCCGCGCTGGTGCCGGATGGGGCTTCACCCTCCGCCGTGCGGCGGCCTTCCTGTTCGCCGGCTTCGTCCTCGTCCGGCCGGGTGGCGGGCTGCCCCAGCGGAAAGCGCAGCGACACCATGCCGTGGCCGGGCAACAGCACGTGCGAGGGCGCCACGCGCAGGGGCACCATGTCGTCGGGCAGTGGCCCGGTCTGGCTGGTCAGGGCGGCTTTCTGCAGGCGTTTCTCGTGGCTGGGCCAGGCCTGCGCCTCCACCCGCTGGAAGGCGCGCGGCAGCGGTGCCATGTATTCGGCCGGGTCGAAGGGGAAGCTGTTGGCCACCTTGCCGTGGTTGAGGGCGTCGTACAGGTCCTGCAGCTGGGGGGCCATGAAGGCCCAGTCGTCGAGGGCGCGCTGCAGGGTGCCGGTGATCTGGTCGGCCATCACGGCGTGCTTGAGGTCGCGGGAGACGACGACCAGCTGGCCGTCACGGGAATCGTCCTTGCGGGTGGCGAGTTTCATGGCAGGGCGTGAAAGGAAAGGGGGTGAGCCCGGCGGGCGTGCCCGCCCGGCGCGAACGGGCCGGCAGGGGCATGCGCCGGTCGCTGCGGGGACACGCAGACCGGGAAAGGGGGTATTGTGGCCCAGACCGGGCTGCAACCGTATCGGGCGCGTGGCTGTCGGTGCGGTGCTGGCTGTCTGCCCTCGTTCAGGGGCTGCCCGGCTGGATGTGGTGCTCCGGCCTCGCACTGGCCCCGAATCCGTGCCAGCGTGTCGGCCTTTCTCCTGTTCTGCCGTGTGCTGTGCGTTGTGCCGCTGTTGTCCCCGTACCCTTGTGCCCTGTGCTCCTGTGTCGGCCTGCCGGCGCCCAGGGGCGTTATGGCATGACATGGCCTCATGCGCCCTCGTGCGGGGGTGGGCTGGATGTCGCAGCCGGATGCCTGGCCTGATCCTCGCGCATTCCTGTGCGGGGGCGAATGAGACCATGACACGCTCCAGGATGACCCGTCGTGCGTGTCGTGATGACCATCCCCGGGACTGGCGGTTCCCTGCACGTGCAGGGGCATCGGCTGTCATGGGGGCGTGTGCAACGGGTACCATTGAGGGGCCTCTGCAAAAGTCTGCGAGTGCGTTGTACCCAGGATCGGGATGAACCCGGAAGACACCATTTACCGGCAATGGCAGGGCCATTGACGGCAAATGACAACACACGGGATCGCCCGGACATGGAAACCAGCGTGACGCAGGGCATTTGCGGGAGACTCTGAAAATGGCACGCCGGACCGGGTGTGCATGGTGGGACACCCGCGCCCCGTCGCGGATGTTCCTGTCTTCCTTCCGACTTTCATCGTGGGTGCAAGGGTCTGGCCGGCTGCCGGTGGGCTGCGGGCGGGGCTGTTTTGGGCACCCCTGTGCGATATGGCTTTTCCCAAAGGACCTCCCAAACCTTCCTCTGCCCTGACCTTCTGGCTGGCCGTGGCCGCCGCGGCGGTGGCCCTGCTGCTGCTGTGGGGCTGGCAGGCCGGCATGCTCAACCAGGCGGGCAACTTCGTGAAGGGGCTGTTCTCGCCTGCGCAGTTCGACAGCTACAAGCGTGCTGGCGGGGCGGAAGAAACGAGCCGTGCCGTGCAGGAGGCCGATGACGCCCGCCGCCGGACGGAGCAGGAACGCAAGGCTGCCGAAGACCGTGCTGCCGCCGAGAGGAACGAGGCGGAAGACCAGGCCGACGCCGAAAAGGAAGCCGCACAGAAAGCCGCTGAAGAGAAGGCGGCCGCCGAGAAGGCCGAAGCCGATCGTCTGGCTGCCGAGCTGGCTGCCATCGAAGAAACGGCGCGCAAGGAGGCCGAGGCCGCTGCCGGCCGTGGCACCGAAGCTGGCGCACAGCCGGACGCCGGCAGGAAGAAACCGCGCCTGAAGCGGGCACCGGTCAATGCCAGCGAGGCGGCCATCAACCGCGAGATTGCCCGCAGCTTCCCGCTGGCCCAGGTACGCAAGTACTTCAACCTGCAGGAGCAGGCACGGCGTACCGTGATCACCGTCGACAACCTGTCGCGCGAGCACGTGCCCTCGCAGATGCGGGTGGCGCGCGGCGTGCCCGGTCTGCTGCGCGTGAAGAAGGAAGGCGACACGATCACGCTGGATGAGGCCAATTACGCGCGTTATGCGCCCATCATCGGCTACGTGGAAAAGCTCAACGTCACGAAACTGGCCCGCCTGTACGCGAAGTTCTACCCGCTGTTGCAGCACACCTACGAGAACACGGGCTTTCCGGGCGAGCGCTTCCAGGACCGCATGCTGGCAGCCATCGACGACATGCTGGCGGCGCCCCGTGTCAATGGGCCGATCCGGCTGGTGCAGCCGAAGGTGCTGTATCGCTTCGAGTCCGACAAACTGGAAAACCTGTCGGCCGGCCAGAAGATCATGATCCGGGTCGGCCCCGAAAATGCCGCCCGCCTGCGCCGGGTGCTGGCCCGCCTGCGCGGTGCCATTGCGGCCCAGGACCCGGACCTGCAGGACGAGCCCTGACGGCTGCGCCTGCGCTGGCCATCAAAAACCCCGCATATCCTTCCATGCAGGCGGAAGGATATGCGGGGTTCTATTTAAGGGCGCTACATCTGGTCAGGGCTGCGCTTGCGAAGGCCGTCAAAAATACCCCGCGTTTCCTTCCAACGGTGGGAGGGGAATGCGGGGTTCTTTTTACAGGTGGCACATCTGGCAGGGGCTGCTCATGACGGGGCGTGTGCGGCCCCGTGCCCCTGGGGAGATCAGTCCTGCGCTGCCCCCAGATTGCCCCCGGCACGCCCACCCCGGCCGCCGCGGCTGCGACGGCGGGCGCCATTGCCAGAGCCGGCCGGACGGGCGCCCGGTTCGGCTGCCCGGGAGGCCGTCCGGCCCCGGCCCTCGCCCTGGAAGGCTGCACCCCCGTGGCCACGGCCTTCACCCTGGAGGGAGGCGCTCCGGCTGCTGCGGCCGTCAGCCGGTGCCGCAGCGCCATGGTTGCGGCCGGCACCCGTGGTGGCCGGACGGGGCTGAGCCTGACCACGCCCCTGCGATGCCCGGCCACCCCGGCGCTGGCCCGGGGGCAGCGGCGGACGGTCGTTGATGTCGTCGGCCGAATCGCCCGGCTGGGCCTGCCAGCCGGTGAAGCCTTCCACCTCCACGCGTGGGATCTGGCGCTTGATCAGCCGTTCGATGCCGGTCAGCAGCTTCATTTCCTCGCGGTCGACCAGCGACACGGCCGTGCCTTCACGTCCGGCCCGGCCGGTACGGCCGATGCGGTGCACGTAGTCTTCCGGCACGTTGGGCAGTTCGAAATTGACCACGTGCGGCAGCTCGTCGATGTCCAGACCACGGGCGGCGATGTCGGTGGCCACCAGTACCGGAAGCGAGCCGTCCTTGAAGCGCGACAGCGCCCGGGTGCGGGCACCCTGGCTCTTGTTGCCGTGGATGGCCATGGCCTCGATGCCGTCCTTGCCCAGCTGCTCGGCCAGGCGGTTGGCGCCGTGCTTGGTCCGGGTGAAGACCAGCACCTGCGTCCAGCGGCGTGAGCCGATCAGGTACGACAGCAGCGCCCGCTTGCGTGTTTTGGGCACCAGATGGGCGCTCTGGTCCACCAGCTCGGAGGCGGTGTTGCGCGGTGCCACGTCCACCTCGGCCGGGCTGTCGAGCAGGCCATGGGCCAGCGAGCGGATTTCTGGTGAGAAGGTGGCAGAAAACAGCAGGTTCTGGCGTTTTGCCGGCAGTTTGGCAATGACGCGGCGGATGTCGTGGATGAAGCCCATGTCCAGCATGCGGTCGGCCTCATCCAGCACGAAGATCTCGATGCCCGACAGGTCCACCGTGCCCTGCTGCACGTGGTCGAGCAGCCGGCCCGGGGTGGCCACCAGAATGTCCACCGGCTGGCGCAGCGCCTGGATCTGCGGATTGATGCTCACGCCGCCGAAGATCAGCACCGAACGGATGCGGGTGTATCTGGCATAGGCCTCCACCGACTCGGCCACCTGGGCCGTCAGCTCGCGCGTCGGCGTGAGGATCAGGCAGCGGGGACGACCCGGCTTGCGGCCCTGCGCCGGTTTTTCGAGCAGGCGCTGCAGGATGGGCAGCGTGAAGCCGGCGGTCTTGCCGGTCCCTGTCTGGGCGGCGGCCAGCAGGTCGCGGCCGGTGAGCACCACGGGAATGGCTTTGGCCTGGATGGGGGTGGGGCGGGTATAGCCCACGTCGTCCAGCGCACGCAGGAGCGTATCGGCCAGACCCAGGCTGGAAAAGGTTGCTTCAGTATTCAAATCGTTGCTCCAGCCCCGCGGTTCCGGATGCACCGGCTGGCGCACGGAAGGGGCCGTTTGGATAAGGGAGGAGTTGGGGGAGAAGGCGGGTTTTTGATGGGGCGGCCGCTCTGCACGTGGCTGGCAACGGCATGGATACGTTCCGGCCGGCATGCCGTGGCATGGCCCGCATCATCTGCGCCTGTGTCGGGATGGCTGGCTGAGGCCCGGTACGGGCTTCATCGGGAACAGGTAAGCGGCAGGAGGAATGGGAGAAAAAGAGACTGGCAGAAGGTGCAGCCCGGCAGCGCACCTCGTCAGTCTACGGATTCGGGACCGGCGTGGGGACGACTGAGCCCATGACGCGTTCCAAACCTGCCATTATAGGGCGTGTCCCGGACCTGTTCGAGCCTGCGCAGCCCCACAAGGGATACCAGGGGGACACTGTGCCCCCTTTGTGTCCCCTTTATGGTGATTCTGTGGTGAATATGCAGCGGCTGCCTGCCGCTGGAGCGAGCTGCCTGTGCCGGCAGATGAAGCCGGCAGGGCGCTGCCCTGCCTGGCCAGACGGCCGCCATCCTTGCCTGCGTGGCGTCCTGTCAGCACATGGCCGGGGGCCAGCGTGGGGGCGATTGAGTCCCATGACACGCACTGCATCACCCCGAACATGGGAGCCAAAGTGCCGCAGGACTTTTGCAGAGGTTCCTGCAGGCAGACGAGGCCGGCAGGGCGCTGCCACTCACAGGAAAATGTTCAGAAAGCCCCCAACCAGACTCAGGAACAGCACCAGCAGGATCAGAAAGCCGATTGCCATGGCCAGTCCCTTCACGACGGCGAACGGCCAGTGCAGGATGCCCCTGGTTTTGAGCGGCTGAGGGACGGGCACGACCGGGCGCCGTGCGTGGGGGGCAGCCGGTGCCGCAGCCTGCGTGCGCCGGGGTCTTGCACCCTCTGGTGCAATGCCTTTACCCGAACCCGAACCCGAACCCGAACCCGAACCCGAACCCGAACCCGAACCCGAACTCAGGCCAGAACTCAGGCCCGGCCCGGTGCCTGACGCCGGACCCGTGTTCATGCGGGTACCCGCATCGGTACGGGTATCGGCTTCGGCAGCGGCATGGGGGCTGGCGCCGTCATCAGCCGCGATACCGGCAGCAGCACTGACCCAGGCAGCAGGGGCACCGGTCCAGGCCGGGGCACCGGCAGCAGGGCCTGGGTTCTCCGGGCGGACGTGCGATTCGTCCGGCCTGTCACCCGACGCCGGTTCATCCCCACGTCCCGGGCCACCGGAGGTGCCTGGGCCGCCGGGACCATCATCGCCGCCGGGGCTGTCATTGTCGCCAGTACCGGCATAGCCCTGCGCCACCACGCGTTGCCAGCCCCAGCGGATCCACTTCAGTACCGAGAAGGCCAGCCACAGGGCCCACGCCAGCATCATCACCCGGTAGGCCGTCAGCGAGACCGTGATGGCCCAGCCGGATTCGGGCCGGTCGGCAAAGCGGTCCTGGTACCAGTTCAGATTCAGGTGCGTCGAGCCGTTGCCTGTCACCAGCAGGTCCGGATAACCCAGCAGCGAGGTCTTGATGGTGCTGAACAGTACGGCCAGTGCCGCAAACGACAGCAGGCCGAGCAGCCAGGGGACCAGTGTCTTCAGTGTGCGGCCACGCTGCTGCGTGACCGGTGTGAGACGATGGGGATTGAGCAGACCGCCTGCACGGGCCATGCGCTGGACCAGCCAGGTGCGATGGGGCAGCCAGGCCAGGGCGAAGAACCAGCCGGCCACGAGCAGGGCGCCGAGCAGCGACATCGGCGCCACGCCCAGCAGCAGCAACAGCCAGCCCACCCGGCCCAGTGGCATGTCCCGCACCCGGCCGAAGACCATCGCGCCGGCCACCAGCAGCAGGAACAGCCCCCAGAAGCGGACCGCCGGACCCAGGTCCGGTCCGCCCGTCAGCAGCACCACCCGGCTGGGCGGCAGCGAGAGGCGGGTCACGGCGTTCACGCCCGGCAGCGGCAGCGACAGGGCCTGTGTCCGGAAGTGGTTGAAGATGCCGTCGGTGCCCACCGGCTGGCGCCAGCGCAGCGTCAGCTCGTGGCTGCCGGGCAGCACGGGCAGATCCACCGTCTGGCCGCTGACCTGCAGGGGCACGCTGGTCCCGTCCAGCGCCAGTTCCAGGAGAACGGCCTGTTCGGGCAGCTGCACCCGCTGGGTGCCGGCCAGACTGGCGCGCAGCACCAGCGTGCTCTTGACCAGTGTACTCTGCGCACCCGGCGTCACATCGATCTGCTCGCTTTCCAGTGTCAGTGTCGGCCCGGCAATGGCCACGGGCTGCAGGGCGCGCACGTGAAGCGTCTCGCCCGGCCAGGGGGTCCAGCGGGGAAGCAGCCGGCCACCCTGTACATACTGGGTGGGTGGCACGCCCTGCCAGTGCAGATGCCAGGTGGGGCCGTAGCGCATCGACCAGGTCTCGATCTGGTTCTGCGCGGGCAGTGCCCGCCAGTCGAAGGCGGGGCTGATCGGCAGTGTGCTTTCCACCACCATCTCGCGCAGCAGGCCCAGCGACAGCTCGGCCACGCCATCGCGCACCGTCACCCGCTCGTCGTTCACCGACTCACCTGGCAGCAGCGCAAAGCGCACGCGCACCGGTGCCTGGCTGACGGACCGGCGGCTGATGCGCGTCACCATCCGCCAGCGCTCGTCCATCATCAGCGTGCGGTCCACCTGCACGAAGCCGGGCAGGGCATCGGGCACGTGGGTCAGCACCTGAATGGTGGTGCCGGCCTGACGCTGCGCCTGGCGGGACAGCGTCAGCACGCCCTCCTGCGGAATGCCCTGGGCGTTCAGTCCCTCGGCCGTCCATGGGGCGCTTTCGATCTGCAGCATGCCGGGGGTCGAGGGCAGCGGCAGCCGGATGCTGGTGCCCTGGCCCAGGGGCCCCTGCAGCTGCACGGTGTGAATGCCGGCCGGTACCAGCGCCCACAGCAGGCCGTCTTCATCGCGCCGCGTGGTGGCCGGCTGGCCGTCGAGCAGTACCGTGTCTACCCGCCAGTTGTCGGCGGTGTCGTGGGCCGGCAGCGGTACCTGTACCAGCGCCTGCGCGTGCACCAGCAGCTGCAGCGTCATGCGGTCGGTGCCGGCCTGCACGCGCATCTGGGCCAGGGCCGAACAGCGTGGGGCGCAGGCGGGGGCCGGATACAGATGATCGCGGATGGCCTGCAGCTCGCTGGCCCTGTAGCCACTTCGTGCGCTGTTCGCAGTCCGTGACTCACCATCGTCTGCGGCCCGGGCGTCACCGTTACTGGCCAGACCGGTGAACATCAGGCCCGCCAGCAGCAGGGCGGCCAGGTGGGCGGATGACCTGTGTCCGGGAAGGTTGGTGCCGGCCTGTGACGCCGGGTTCGGTGTGGTGCCCTGCATTGCGGGTCCGTGTGTCATCGAACGTTGCGCCATTGGGGTTCCGGCAGCCGTGCCCCCCAGGGTGCCGGCCTGTGGCTTCGTGCCCTGCGGGTGCCGTTCCCGTGAGGAAGCGTTCTTCCCTGCCGGAGGCCGCCGTCCACCAGGCAGCGCCCGGAACAGGAACCAGAGGCTGCCGAACAGCACCAGCAGGCGCACCAGCTTCAGCACACGTGTGCCCCAGGGCGAGAGCAGATGCAGCGACACGGTCTGGTCGGGCTGCACATCGCCATGCAGGGTCAGCGTGTGGGCGTTCCATGACCAGGCTGGTTCACCCGGACCGGTCTGCACGGGCATCGCCGGGCGTTGCTGCGCAGCCCGGTTCAGCGTATTCCGGGGGCCGGGAGCACCCTGCAGATGCACCCCGGCCTTCCCTGCGACGGACAGGGAGCGGTTGCGTGTCGCCTCATCTGCCGCACCGGTGCCGGCCATCTCAACGGTATCCATGGCCGCCAGGGAGGTGTCTGCTTCCGTCCCGTCATCGTCGGCCATGTCATCCGCATGGGTACTGCGCGTCTTGCGCACGGTGTGCCGGGCGCGCGAATCCCCGAAACTCGACGAGAGATAGTCGGAGCTGCCGTCCCAGGCCTGATGGTGCTCCAGCACCGGATAGATCATCATTCGGACTTCGGCGGCGGCAAAGGGCAGCAGCACGAGCAGCATCACCATGGCCATCAGCTGGCCGATGCCTCGCAGCCACGATTCGGCCGAAGAGCCCCGCCGCGCCAGCCGCAGGCAGCCCAGCATCACCAGCAGCCCGATCAGCAGGAAGCAGGCCAGCTCCAGGTCGTACCAGCTCAGCAGGGCGGCCAGCATCACCACCGTGGCCGGCAGCGGCCGCAGCAGCTGGAACGCAGCCAGGCTGATCAGCAGCATGAAGAAGAAGTCGTACAGCCGCCAGCGTGAAGTCCACGTGGGCGGATACACTTCGTCGGTGCCGGAGGCCGACAGCAGCATCCAGCCCGGGGGCAGCTGCAGCTGTGCTTCCATGCCCGTCAGTACCGTGTTCCAACCATTGGCCGGCAGCGTCGTGGCCGGGAAGGCGCTGGCGGGTGTGTCGAGGCGCGACAGCGTCGTGAGCGCCAGCTTCTGCCGGCGGATTTCCACGCCGGGTTCCCCGGGGGGCACCTGGGTGGACGTACCCGGGGTTTTGCGGCCGGTATTTCCGGTTCCCGTGTTTGCCGGTGCTGTATCGTTTGCCGCCGCATCGAGGGTGTCCGCAGCGTGAGCGGTCGCAGCGCTATTGGCGTGTGTGGCGGTCGTTCCGGATTCCGGAGCACTGGCGGCTGAAGCGCCCTGCACGTCCGCCGGCAGCGTCCCGATGGGCAGGGCCGCCTGCGGCCCGCGTGCATGGCCGAGCCGGGCGGGCCCCTGCTGCTGCAGTCGCCAGGGGGTGGACATCGTACCGCTCAGTTCGTCCTTCTGGGTCATGCCCTGGCCGTCGAAGTCCAGCCACCAGGTGCGCTTGAGGGCAATCTCGCCGGATGCCGGATTCTGCTGGCCGCGGGTCTGCGTCACCAGCCGGAAGGTGTCGCTGTGCGCCACCTGCCAGGCCGGCAGATGTTTCCAGGCCGCCGGCACATGGGCCTGCTGGGCATCCACCGCCCGCACACCTTCCACCTGCACCACGTGCAGGTCGTTGTGATCGACCCACGACCATACTTCCGTATCCGGTGCATCGGCCGGCAGTTTCAGTTCCGTGGCCGGCGCCATCTGCAGCGCCTCCACCTCCAGATGCCAGGTGCCGGGCCGCAGCTGTGCCTGCAACCGTCCATCCGGATAGAGCCGGGCGGAAATGTCACTGGTGAGCCGCTGGGGCACCGTGCTGGCCAGCAGTGCGGCGGGCAGATTCACCTCGCGCGGCAGACCGGCCACGTTCAGCTCGAAATGCGTGGTGATGCGGCGCGGGATGGTGTCGTCGATGCGCCGGCGAATGAGGGTGGTCAGCGTATTGCTGACGGCCTCCGGCGCACTGGCGCTGCGCCGCTCCTTCAGCCACACGCGCTGGTTGGCATCCAGCACGGGCTGCACGGTCTGTCCATTGGCCGTGATCGACAGCAGCCCTGTCTGTGGCGGTACCCGCACCAGTTGCGGCGGATGCGAAAAGGTGATCTGCCCGCTCAGGACATGCTGGCCGGCGGACAGCCACACCCGGGGGATGAGCGTTCTCCGGGAGGCATGGTCCTCCGCAGCACCGCCACTCGCCGCAGCACCACCGCTTGCCGCCGGACTGCCGATGGCCGTGATGGCCAGTTGCTGTCCACGCTGGTTGCGTACCTCCACCGGCCAGCTGCCGGTCTCGCCGGGCAGTGACACGGCGGTGGGCGCCCCATAGACCGTCACCACCTGCACGAAGCGTGCCTGGCGGCCGTCGATATCCAGCGTCAGCCGCTCGGGCCAGACACAGGCGCGCGGCAGATCCGGATTCGCCGCGCCCGGGCAGGCCAGCATCTCGTGTCCCTGCATGGCCCAGGGAACCCATTCCTGCAGCGCGCTGGGGATGTCGCCGGTGCGGGGAGCCGGTGCTGCCGGTGGCTGGGATATAGTGAGGGCGTTTGCGGTGGGGGCGGGGGCTGGCCTGTGTGCCTGGCCTGCATGGGAGAGCGTGGCTGAGGCAGGATGGGACTGGCCCATGGCGGCGGGCGCCGTCTGGACGGCCAGCAGTGTCAGGGGCAGGCAGACGGCCAGCAGGCGCAGCAGGCGGGTTTTCGGACCAGCAGACATGGGATCCCCTCGGTGTGAACGCGTGTTCCTGGAAGCACAGATCGCCGCGCCGGCAGCAGGCCGTGCGGATGCCTGTTCATCATGCGCCCATTCAGCGTGGGCGTCGCGTCTGCGGGGATGGACGGGGTGCGGATGTTGCCGGGAGGGGACGGTGGGACAGGGGCCGTTCGTGGGCGGGATTGCTCCACCGCGGATGTCTCAGTGCGGGGACGAACAGGTCCGTACCATGGCTCTCAGGATTCCCGGGCAGGCGGGTGCTGGTCCAGCGCAGACTGGCCCCGTTCCGTGAGGCGGTAGCGTTGCAGGCGACTGGCTGGCTTGAACGTAGTGGAGCAAGCCGATGAACCGTCTTGCGATTTCCCTTTTTGGGAAGTAAGATGCCGGGAGCTTATTTTTGGCGACGTCAGAGCATGCGGATCGTGGGTTTGGACATTCTCGATGCATTCAGGAAGAAGCATGCCGATGCACGGCGGCCGCTGAATGCCTGGCAAACGGATGTCGAATATTCGACCTGGCTGTCGCCACAGGATATCAAGGACAAATATGCAAGCGTGGACTTTCTGTCCGGCAACCGGGCCATATTCAACATCAAGGGGAATGCCTATCGCCTTGTCGTGGCAGTCAGGTATCGCAATGGACTTGTGGTGATCGACTGGGTGGGAACCCATGCCGAGTATTCCAAACAAAATTTTCGGGATTGAGGATGCTTTCCGGAAAGGGTGACAGATATGGAAGTGAAGATCATCAAGACTCAGGCGGAGCATGACGATGCCATGGCCCGGTTGAAGGCGCTGATGGCGCTCGACCCGCCGCCGGATTCGCCAGAAGAGAACGAGCTGGAACTGCTTGCGCTGGTGATCGAGGATTACGAGACCAGAACGATTCCGCCTGTCGTGCCTGACCCCGTCGAACAGATCCTGTTCCGGATGGATCAGATGGGACTTTCCCGCAAGGACATGATTCCGTACTTTGGATCGATTTCAAAGGTTTCGGAGGTTCTCTCACGCAAACGTCCTCTCTCACTGTCCATGATCCGCCGTCTCAATGAAGGACTGGGCATTCCGGCAGCCGTCCTGATTCAGGATGCTGCCGGCAGACATGGGGAAAGGTATGCCGACGGGTCCGCGTCGCCGGAGGCCCTGCCCCGGGAGCTGGCATAAGGGGGGTGAACACGCAGATGTCATGCCTTGCATAAGGAGTGAGAGAGTTCTGTACGGCACGAATGCAGGGCTGGCCCAAAGGGGGCTGCGCGGTTGCCGGAATGAAGGAAGGTTTCAGCAAGAGGTGACAGATGCTGCCCCAAAAAGGGGAGCAGCGCGGGAACGCATGCGGTCCCGGCATGCTCTGGACCGGGCGGCATCGCCCGGTCCCGAGGGGGCTGCCTCAGTCGTGCGCGTGCGGCTTGCTGATATCCACCCGTTTGGTGCCGATCTGCATTGCCAGTGTGGCGCTGAGCGAGTTCTCGTGGCACTGCTTCTGGTTGGCAAACGGTGTCTTGTGCTTGACCTTGACCTTCCAGAAACCTTCCACCAGCGGAATGATGTTCACCTTGCCTTCCTTGTCGGTCTTGCCCGAGAAGATCTGCGGCTCGCGGTGATCGTGCGTGGCTTCTTCGTCCATCAGGGCAATGGTGTCTGCCGTGGCGGTGACGATTTCATCGGCCAGCGGCTTGCCCTGGAACAGGATGCGCACCGGGAAGAGCTTGCCCACCTTCGCTGAATTGGGGTTGGCCAGTGGCACGATTTCCAGTTCCTGGCCGATGGGGCGGCTGATCGCTTCCAGATTCTCGCCGCCGTCCACCACCACGATGCTCTTGCCGAACATCTGCGCCTGCTGGCAGGCCACGGCGGTCGGGTTTTTCGTCAGGTCGCCCTGAGCCCACTTGTCATCGGCAAATTCCGACCAGAAGGTTGGCCGGTAGTTGGCGGTGAGCACATAGCTGCCCTTGGTCAGCTGGCTTTCGGACACGTACTGATAGTTCTTGCCCTGCTGGACCAGATCCTTCCTTGTGCCATCGGGCGAGGTGATGTGCAGTGGTTCGAAGATGTGCAGCCGGTCGGCCGGAATTTCATCCGGGTACGGAAAGTCATGGCTGTAGGACAGGTCGGCCTTCAGCGTCTCGGAGGGCGAGAGTGTTGCGGGGGCAGTCACCCACAGATCGTGCGCCTGGGCCAGCGAAGCGGTGCAGAGCAGGGAAGCGACAAGGAGTTTCTTCATGGCTTTCTTTCTCGGTCAGAGGGGTGTTGTCTGAAACGGGGCAGACGGACGCCTGCCGTGCCATGATACAGTGCAACAGGAGTGCGTGGTGCAAATGGCCTGCCCAAAAATCAGGGGATAGTCGGAGCAGGTTGGCAGGCCATTCGGGGCTTGATGGTCGATAGATTGATGCTTCGCAAAAAATATAAACTATGTTGATCGATCGCAAATCATGACTCGTCATACATCATGATTCATCTCGGAATCAGTGCATGCTTTGTGCAGCACGATATGCTGTGCCTCGATGATTCTGCGAAACCTCTCCTGCGTTGTGGCCCAGTCGACGATATCGACCTTCCAGGGCAGGTCGGACGATGAGAATGCATCCGTCAGCTCTGCCAGAATATCCAGTGAAAGGGGCTGCTGGGTGATGATGGCCAGATCCAGATCCGAATAGGGCTTGCTTGTGCCCTTCATACGAGATCCGAAAACCCACACCTCATGCCGGGGAACGTGTGTTCGCAGAATGTCGAGCACGATGGACTTCTGTTCCGGAGTCAGGTCAAGTGTCATTCGATGCCTGCGCGCAGTCGTTGCAGCAGATGGGCTGCTTCCCGCTGGAATGCCGGAATGCCCTTCACGACTTCGATGGCCACTTCTTCGTCATAGGTGTGGCTGGTTCTGGAGCGCATCTCCCGATACTTCCGCCATGCCGGCCAGTCACCCAGCAGCAGGCCGCGCTCGTTGCCCGTACGAATCATGTCCTGAAACGCCATGCCATCAAACTCTGCCGGGTTTGCGGATGTCAGTTCGAGAAAGCGCCGGAGCATCTTGTGGCTGATTTCGTAGGTGAACTCGAAACGCTGGATCAGCCCGTCCCGGATCTGGATATCGGAGACATCCCGCTGGTAGCGCGTCCAGCCCTCATCCAGCCGGGCGATGGCATTGTCCAGTGGGGTCAGGTCGAGTTGAATGCTGCTCATGGGATTCCTCGTCCTGGGTCGTCCATTTTCACTCCTTCCCGCACGCATGTCGCAATGCATCCAGCACTGCATACATCTGCGCACTGCCGTGGGTGGCGCCCGGGTACTCGGTCATCGACAAATCCAGTTCCGGTAGTGCCTCGTGCATGTGCTGCGCAAAGCGGTGCACACGGTCCACCTGGGCACGATTCTTCAGCATCTGCGCGCGCTGGCTGTCGGGGGCGATGCGGGGGGCGTGCTTCTGCTCGTACTCGCCGATGCTCAGCCGCAACCGGGGCAGGACTGGCGTGGCATGGCTGGTGTCCGGGGAGGTGCTTTCGCGACCTGCCGTGTGGTCCTTTTCCGAATCAGGTTTGCTGTCCGGGGCAGTGGCGGGGAGGGCAACAGGGCTGCCGCCAGCCGGTTTGCCGGTCAGTGCCGCCCGCATGCGCGTCACGAAGGTATCGCGTTCCTTCAGGACATACTCGTCGTGCCACCACAGTGACGGGCTGGAAGCAATGTAGCACTGGAAGGCATCGGGTTGCGTGAACAGCGTGTGCAGCGTGAAGAGGCCGCCAAAGGAGTGGCCAAACAGGCTCTGGCTTTGCGGATCGATGGGAAACCGCTGCGCAAGGGCCGGCTGCAGTTCCTGCTTCAGGAAGGCCAGAAAACGGTCGGCACCGCCCTGGATACGGCCGCGCGGATCGTGGCTGGCGCTGCCGTCGGGAACGGGGGGTGTGTAATCGTCCACCCGGGCATCGGTATTGAGCCAGGCCCCGTCGCTGTAGCCCACCCCCACGATCAGCATGGGCTCGACGCCATTTTCGCCGGTGCGTGTGGTCAGTGCATGCGCGGCCATGGCCGCCACCGCAAACAGGGTGTCGCCGTCGAGCGTGTAGAACACCGGGTAGCCGCTTTCCGGGGCCGGGCCGGTGATGGTGGTCTGGATGCGGTAGCGGCGGCCGGTGTGGCTGGAGGTGATCCAGTGCTGTTCGCTGGTGGGCAGAATGGCCGGGCCACTGCCGGTGAGCGTGCCGTGGGGATGGGGGCTGTCGTTACCGGGTACCGGAAGGGGGGACAGCCCGGGGCTGGCGGGACGATGGGCAGATGGCGTGCTGGACCCCACAGTCCGGACAGTGTGGCCGGCAGATTGCGTGGACTTGCCAGGCGGGGTGGATTCTGCTGGAGGGAGGGATGTCTGAGCCATGGCGGACGAAACAGATGAGGGGGAAACCGTTTCCCCATGGGCCGTCGTGCCGGTGAGCAGCAGTGTGGCCAGCAGCGGGAAGCAGCGCCCGGCGCGGGGCAGGGGTGAACGAGTGAGCATTGCCCGATCATAGAGCATGACACGCCGGTTGCGTGGGCGAGCGTGGCGCGGAACGCCGGGCGGGGCCTGCCGGTCGCAGCGCCATGTTGGAAACCCGACCGGGGCTTGCTATGCTGCGGGCTGTGTCTGTCATGTCAACCCGTTTCCTTCGGGGCAAGCCCGCATGATCCCTCTCGATCAGGATACCGAGCGTGCAGTCCGGTGCTTTCTGGACAGGATTGCCCATGATTACGACATGGCTGGTGCCATTGTCTACGGCAGTCGTGCGCGTGGTGATCATCAGCCCGACAGTGATGCGGATGTGGCCGTGCTGCTTCGGGGAAAACCGCAGCGGCTTCTGCCTACCAAGCTGGACATGGCTGATGTTGCGTTCGATGTGCTGCTGGAGACCGGTATTCTCGTGTCGCCCCTGCCGGTGTGGCTGGAAGAGTGGGAGCACCCGGAGGGGTATTCGAACCCGGCCTTGCTGCGCAACATCGACCAGGAAGGGGTCAGGTTGTGACAGAACCTTTTCAAATGACCAGCCCAACAGGGCCGACACAGGAGACCCCCATGCCCACCTTCACCGAAGAAGCCTGGACCCGCAACGAGGCGCTGTTCCAGAAAACCCTCGCCATGCCGTTCAACCGCGAACTGGCCGACGGCACCCTGTCGGCCGAGCGCTTCCGGCACTACATGATCCAGGACGCGCACTATCTGGTGGCCTTTGGCCGTGCGCTGGCCGTGGCCGCCGCGCGGGCCGATGACGCCGACACGATGGTGCAGCTGGCCGAGGCTGCGCAGGAGGCGGTGGTGGCCGAGCGCGAGCTGCATGGGGGCTTCATGCAGCAGTTCGGCGTCACACCCGAACAGTTTGCGGCGGTACCGCTCTCGCCCAGCGCCGAGCACTATACGAGCTTTCTGCTGGCCACGGCCTGGGGGGCACCCTGGCCGGTGGCCATGGCGGCGCTGCTGCCCTGCTTCTGGATCTACGCGGAGGTAGGGCGCGACGCGGTGGGGCGCAGCGCACCGGGCAATCCGTGGCAGGCGTGGGTGGATACCTACGCCGACGAGCATTTTCACGGACTGGTCACCCGCATGCGCGCCACCATCGACCGTATTGCAGCAGCATCCACACCGGCCGTGCGGGAGCAGATGCACGCGGCCTACACCCAGGCCGCGCGGCTGGAATGGATGTTCTGGGACGCCGCCTATCGCCTCGAACAGTGGCCGGTCTGACGTGACGCTGCCCTGCTGCCTTGTCCCGCACGCCCAAAGGGGGGCGCGGGGATGAATGAATCCATGACACGCTCTGACGGAGCGCATGTGTTGCCCGGCTCCATATCGGGCTCCCGGGTGAGACACCGGGGTCATGGAGCCGGACAATTCGCCTGAATCACGACGTGGCCAGCTTCACCCCGTTCTCCTTCAGCGCCTCGTGGATGGCCACGCACAGCTCGCTGCGGATGGCGCCGATGCGGTCGGCGCGTGCCGTCCAGGCAAACAGCTTGAACTGCAGCGCGCTGCTGCCGAAGTCGATGAACTGGGCGTTGGGCACCGGGGTGGCCAGAATGTCGTCGTGGCCCCGTGCCACCTCGGTCAGCAGCTTGATGACGGCGGCCGGGTCGCTTTCGTAGTCCACGCCCAGGGCGATCTCGATGCGGCGCTGGTTGTCCGACAGGGTCCAGTTCACCACCTGGTTGGCGATCAGCTGCGAGTTCGGCACGATCACGTCCGCGCCCGCCCCGGTGCGCAGGATGCTGGCACGGATGCCGATGCGCTTGACCTTGCCGCTCTGGCCGGCCATGTCCACCGAATCACCCACGCGGATCGGACGTTCGAACAGCACGATCAGGCCCGACACGAAGTTGTTGACGATGCTCTGCAAGCCGAAACCGACCCCGACACCGACCGCGCTGGCGAAGATGGTGAAGCGGTCGAGGCTGATGCCGGTGGAGGCAATGGCCAGCAACAGGCCCCCGATCCAGATGGCATAGTTGAGCACGCTGTTGAGTGCGTACGGGATGCCGGGAGGCAGCATCACGCGGGTGAACACCTCCCGGTCCAGGATGTAGCGCATCAGCTGCGACAGCTTCATGGTCAGCCACAGCACCACGCCGAAGCGCAGGATGTCGGCCAGCGACACCGAGACCTGTCCGATGTGCACCGGCGTGGACAGCGTGGCGGCCACCCAGTCGGTGAACGGCGAGAGCAGCATCATCTGCTCGAGCGTGAAGGCGGCCCACATCAGCGCCGCCACCCAGTAGATGATGCGGCGCAGCCGGGCCTCGATCAGCGCGCCATCATCGTTCAGCATCTTCAGCCGGTTCAGCGGACGCAGGTTGCCGGCCAGGCGCAGCAGGCTCAGCAGTACCAGCACCCCGGCCAGCAGGATCACGCCCGCAAACAGCGAGTTCAGGGTTGCCTGACTGACGAAGCGTGCCAGCCGGGTGAAGCCCAGCAGGTCGCTGCCCAGCGCGGTGGCGCAGCCAGCCAGCACCGTGTTGATCACATAGCCGGTCAGGCGCAGCTGCCGGGTTTCTTCCGTGCTGCTGCCGCTGCTGGCCGAGGCATTGTCGTCTTCCGGTGGCAGGGCCTCGCTCGACACCGTTTCGTTCTCGGCGGCGGCCTCGGCCCGGGCCTGCAGGAAGGCGCGGCGCCGGCGTCGCTGCAGATGCACCAGCAGGGCCACCGTCACGAACATCTGGCTCTGGAAGAAGAGACGCTCCCACGCCGCGTCGAACCGGAGAATCTCGGGCGCCTGGTTGAAGGCGTACATGGCCAGCAGCCAGTACAGATAGGTGGCCAGCGATTTCTCCACCACCTTGCGCAGCAGCAGCACGGTGGGCAGCAGGGCCACCAGCCCCAGCACCAGATTGAGGGCGCCGGGCGGATAGGGCAGCAGCACGGCCGCCAGCCCGACCGTCATCAGGACCGAGACCGACAGCGGGTCGGCCAGCAGCCAGCGCACCGAGCGCAGCACGGGCTGTTCGCTGGACTTGGCGGCCACCTTCGGCCGCAGGTAGTAGAGCGTGGCGTAGCAGACGATCAGGCAGACCAGCAGACAGGCCGTGCGGGTGCGGTGCGAACGCAGGTAGTCGGCAATGGAACGTCCGTCGGCGCGAAGGCGCGCCACACCGGTGAGGGTCGTGATATCCCGGCCATTGTCCAGATTGGCGGCGCCGTAGACGGACGGGCTGTCGGGCTTGAACAGCGAATCGATGGAGTTGGTCAGCGTGTTCTTGAGCAGCGTCTGCTCGGAAGCGATGGTGGCCTGCAGCTTGCTGCTCTGGGCCTGCAGGTCGAAGATGCCGCTGCGCACCTTGTTGGCGCTGCGCCGGGTGTCCTGGATGAGATTGAGCACTTCCTGGATGCGGGTGCGGATGACCTGCGGGGCCGAGCTGATCTCGTCGGCGTCCCGCGTGGCGGTCCAGGTCTTTTCCATGCGGCCCAGGCGGGCAAAGTCTTCCTGCAGCGACTCGGCGCCCTGGGTGAGCTGCCGGTCGATGGCGGTGACGTCCGACTGCAGCTTGCCCCACGTGGGTTCGATGTCGCGCATGCGGCGCTGGCTGTCCGAATCCATCGCCAGGTGGCTGAGGGCACGAGTGTCGGTGGCGTCCTGCCCCAGCCGCAGCAGCTGCTGCCGGATGCTGCTGTACTGGATGGCGCCCTGCATCCGGTTGCGGATGATGTTCAGCGTGTTGGTGTCGCTCTCGGCCCGGGCCACGACGTTGGCGGCGGGAATGGCCGCCGTCTGGATGTCGGCTGGTGCGGGCGGAGTGCCAGTGGGTGCCGGCGCCGGCGCGGCCTTGGCATCCTTCTTGCCGGTATCGGCCTTTGCCGCCGCGGGCGCGTCTGCGCCCAGGGCATCGGGCAGGCTGGTGGCGGCCAGGGGGAGCAGCAGCATCAGGGCCAGCAGCAGATGGCCCAGCCACCGTGCCCCCGCTTGCAGGTGGTGGTGTGTGTGGAGCGGGTGTTCGGTCTTCATGCCCGCCAGTTTACTGGCAGCGGGCATAAAAAATCCCCGCCCAGTGCGGGGCTGGGCGGGGACCTCAACAGGACCCCCTAACAGTCCGGTTGATTCACCGTGTGCAACATCAGTGCAGGAAGGAGATTACCGGATCCAGCCCCCGGTGCAACGCGGGTGCCGACGGAAGGGCGACGGAGCCCCGATGAGCGGCAGACTGGCGCTGCATCACGCCGGAGGCTGGACCCGTATCACGCCGAGGTGCGGATCAGGTGGTCGAAGGCCGCCAGGGCGGCCTTGGCCCCTTCGCCGGCGGCGATGATGATCTGTTTGTACGGCACCGTGGTGCAGTCACCCGCCGCGAACACGCCGGGCAGCGAGGTCTGGCCCCGGGCATCCACCTCGATCTCGCCGGTGCGCGACAGGTTCACCGTGCCCTTCAGGAAGTCGGTGTTGGGCACCAGGCCGATCTGGACGAACACGCCACCCAGCGCCAGTTCGTGCACCTGTTCGGTGGCACGATCCCGGTAGACGATGCCGGTGACCTGGGCGCCGTTGCCCTGCACCTCGGTCACCTGCACGTTCTTCAGGATGTCCACGTTGGGCAGGCTCTCCAGCTTGCGCTGCAGCACCGCGTCGGCCCGCAGGGTGGGCATGAACTCGAAGAGCGTGACGTGCTCCACCACGCCGGCCAGGTCGATGGCGGCTTCCACCCCGGAGTTGCCGCCGCCGATCACGGCCACGCGCTTGCCCCGGAACAGCGGGCCGTCGCAGTGCGGGCAGTAGGTCACGCCCTTGTTGCGGTATTCCTGCTCGCCGGGTACGCCCATGCTGCGCCAGCGCGCGCCGGTGGACAGGATGACCGTCCTGCCCTTCAGCGCGGCACCGCTGGCGGTCTTCACCGTCACCAGGCCGGTGGCTTCGTCGCGGCTCAGCGACTCGGCCTTCTGCAGGTTCATGATGTCCACGCCGTAGTGGCGGGTGTGGGCTTCCAGCGCAGCAGCAAATTTCGGGCCGTCGGTTTCCAGCACCGAGATGTAGTTCTCGATGGACATGGTGTCCAGCACCTGACCACCGAAGCGCTCGGCCACCACACCGGTGCGGATACCCTTGCGGGCCGCATACACGGCGGCTGCGGCGCCGGCCGGGCCACCGCCCACGATCAGCACGTCGAACGGATCCTTTTCCGAGAGCTGGCTGGCGGTACGGGCCTCGGCGCCGGTATCCAGTTTTGCCAGAATCTCTTCGGCGCTGGAACGGCCCTGGAACAGCACCTCGCCGTTCAGGAACACCGTCGGCACGGCCATGATGCCGCGTTCCGTCACTTCGTCCTGGAAGAGGGCACCGTCGATGGTCTGCACGCGGATGCGCGGATTGATGACCGACATGCTGTTGAGTGCCTGCACCACGTCCGGGCAGTTCTGGCACGTCAGCGACATGTAGATCTCGAAATCGTAGTGGCCGGGCAGCGCCTTCGTCTGTTCGATGGTGGCCGGATCCAGCTTGATGGTGTGGCCGCCCACATGCAGCAGGGCCAGCACCAGCGAGGTGAATTCATGCCCCATCGGGATGGCGGCAAAGCGCACGCCGATGTCGGTACCCACGCGATCGATGGCAAAGGAGGGTTTGCGCACCGCAGCGTCCGGGTCTTCGCGCAGGCTGATCAGGTCGGACAGGCTGGCGATGTCCTGCAGCAGTTCCTGCATTTCCTTCGCCTTCGGGCTGTCGTCCAGTGTGGCCACCAGTTCGATGGGCTGTTTCAGCAGGGCCAGATAGCCCTGCAACTGGGATTTGGAATCTGCGTCAAGCATGATGGTCTTCGGGCGGAAACGGGTTGGGTCGGAGGCGTGGGGGCTCCGGGCAACAAAAAAGCCAGCCACCGGCCCCGGTCTCCGGCGTACAGGCAAGTACGAACCGGAAGGAAGGAGGGGTACGTGGGGCGGGGCTGGCGCGGGAAAGCCCTTGGGAAGTGCCGCAGCCTGTCGTGGCCGGACCGTGGTCCAGCCCCGGCGGAACTGGCGGCAGCTTCCTGCAGGCCCCCAAGGGACGGGCTGTGGAGTCTTGGGGAACCCGGACCGATAAGTTAGGAGTGGTCCGGGCGCCCCCAGCCCGTCATGGGAAAGGGTGCGGTCAGATCTTGCCGACCAGGTCCAGCGAGGGTTTCAGGGTTTCGGCGCCTTCTTTCCACTTGGCGGGGCAGACTTCGCCCGGGTGCGAGGCCACATACAGGGCTGCCTTGACCTTGCGCAGCAGCTCGCCGGCGTCACGGCCGATGCCGTTGTCGTGGATTTCGCAGACCTTGATGTAGCCTTCC